>Ga0315321_10000220_pt1 | contig 39553 bp, 29 predicted proteins | sample M180m21515metaG_FD_203464 | JGI IMG/M metagenome (GOLD analysis project Ga0315321, IMG submission 203464) | Ammonia-oxidizing marine archaeal communities from Monterey Bay, California, United States - M1 80m 21515 | ecosystem: Environmental > Aquatic > Marine > Intertidal zone | place: USA... | reverse complement strand
GATTGGCGTTGAAGCGGGCGTCCAGCACACCGTTGTCGAACTCTTCGCTGAGGGTTGGATGCACCACTGCAACCACCCGATTGGCTCCGCGAAGCTTGGGCAGCTCGTAGGCCACAACACGAAAGCCATCGCCCTCGACGACTTCGCCGGCGATATCCGACCCATCGGCTGAGAAAGCCGCCGGGTAGCCGCCATCATCGCGGCGGGATGTGGCCGAGAAGGTCCAGCATCCACTCACAGCTTCGGGGACTTGGTCCACATCAAGGAGCCGCAGAACACCAACCGGCGCTCCCGCTGGAGCATCGTTGCCAAAGGCCGCTGCAACATCGCCACCAATGATGGCAAATTCGCCGAGGTCTCCGCCGCCCTCGACAATACGCCAACCACCCCGGTGAACGTGCAGTGCACTCGATGCGCCGTCCGGCGAGTCGATACCCATCACAAGGTGGGCATCACCGAGCTCGGGCAAGTCGTCGATGATTCGTTGGGGGGTCTTCGGGGTGGGCATACGAACCCGAATCCCAGCCAAAAGATGCACCTCGCCCGCATCATAGGCCGACACCACTTCAGCGGGACCAGCAAAGACGCGGTCCTGACCCTTCACGCCGAAGCGCTCACGGGTCATGTAGTAGCTACCCAGAACGATGTCCTGGGATGGGTTGATGATGGGCCGCCCATTGGCGGGGCTGAGGATGTTGTTGGTCGACATCATCAGCACGCGGGCTTCAATCTGAGCTTCCACCGATAGGGGCAGGTGGACAGCCATCTGGTCGCCGTCGAAGTCAGCGTTGAAAGCGGTACACACCAGGGGGTGGAGGCGAATGGCCTTGCCCTCTGTGAGCAACGGTTCGAACGCCTGCATGCCAAGCCGGTGAAGCGTTGGCGCGCGGTTGAGAAGCACGGGGTGTTCCTTGATGACTTCATCAAGGATGTCCCAGACTTCCTCGCGCTCCTGCTCCACCATCTTTTTCGCGGCCTTGATGGTGTTGACGAATCCCCGTTCTTCCAACTTGTTGTAGATAAACGGCTTGAACAGTTCGAGCGCCATCTTCTTGGGAAGACCGCACTGGTGGAGCCGAAGTTCCGGACCGACCACGATGACCGAACGGCCAGAGTAGTCCACGCGCTTGCCCAGGAGGTTCTGGCGGAAACGACCGTTCTTGCCCTTGAGCATGTCGGACAGCGAACGCAAAGGCCGCTTATTTGGACCGGTGAAGGTCTTGCCTCGACGACCGTTGTCGAACAGCGCATCCACAGCTTCCTGCATCATTCGCTTTTCATTGCGGATGATGATCTCAGGAGCGTTGAGGTCCTGAAGTCGCTTGAGACGGTTGTTCCGGTTGATGACGCGGCGGTACAAATCGTTGAGGTCTGAGGTCGCGAACCGACCACCGTCAAGCGGAACCAGTGGGCGCAGGTCAGGCGGGATGACTGGAACGACTTCCAGCATCATCCACTCAGCGCGGTTCCCGCTGTCGCGGAAAGCCTCCACAATCTTCAGCCGCTTGGAGATTTTGCGGCGCTGGGCCTCAGAGTTGGTCTCCTTCATCTGAAGACGCAGCTCTTCGGACAGCCCAGTGATGTCCATCCGCGCGAGAAAGTCACGAATGACCTCGCCGCCCATCCCCACTTCGAATGCACCGTAGCCAAAGGTGTCGATGGCTTCTCGGTAGTCCTCTTCCGTGAGAATTTCGCCTTCCCGTAGCGTCGATTCGCCGGGGTTGGTGACCATGTAGGACTCGCAGTAGAGTACCTTCTCAAGGTCTTTGAGCGAAATATCGAGCAGGTTGCCGATACGACTGGGAAGGCTCTTGAGGAACCAGATGTGGGCGACCGGAGTGGCGAGGTCGATGTGCCCCAAGCGCTCGCGACGCACCTTCGACTGAATGACTTCGACACCACACTTTTCACAGGTGATGCCGCGGTGCTTCATCCGCTTGTACTTACCGCAAAGGCACTCATAGTCCTTGTTTGGACCGAAGATGCGAGCGCAGAACAAACCGTCGCGCTCCGGCTTGAAGGTCCGGTAGTTGATGGTCTCCGGCTTCTTGACCTCGCCGTGCGACCAGGCCCGAATCTTCTCGGGCGATGCCAGCCCAATGCGAACCGCTACGTAGTTGAGCGGGTTCTTCGGCTTCTCGAACAGGTTGTAGATGTCCTTCATGAGAAGGTCTCCGCGGAATCTGGGAGTGTTCGGAACGACACGTGGTCGCGACCGATCAAGGCTGGCGAAGGACCTGCTTGTCCTCGATGAGTTCCACATCGAGCGCAAGTGCCTGGAGTTCCTTGACGAGGACGTTGAAGCTCTCCGGAAGCCCGGCTTCGAGTACGTTCTCGCCCTTCACAATCGACTCATACATCCGGGTGCGACCGGCCACGTCGTCCGACTTCACGGTCAGGAATTCCTGAAGCGTGAATGCCGCGCCGTAGGCCTCAAGTGCCCAGACTTCCATCTCACCCAAGCGCTGCCCACCAAACTGGGCTTTGCCGCCGAGGGGCTGCTGCGTGACTAGGCTGTACGGACCGATGCTTCGAGCGTGGATCTTCTCGTCAACGAGGTGGTGCAGCTTCAACACGTACATCACGCCGACAGTGACGCGGTTGGCAAAGGCCTCGCCGGTGCGCCCGTCGAACAGGATGGACCGCCCGTCTTGATCGAGTCCAGCGAGCCCGAGAGCCTTCTTGATCTCCGCCTCGCTGGCACCTGCGAACACCGGCGTCGCAGTGGTCAGGCCTCGGCGGTACTTGGCTGCAAACCGACGAAGTTCCTCGTCAGCCGCTCCTTCAAGGAAGCGGACTACATCTTCCTGATTCTCCATCGCGGAGAGCAGGTAATTCCGCAGTTCTTCAGTACCGTAGGCCTCGTCCAGCATTTCGCCAATGCGAAGGCCGATGCCACGAGCGGCCCATCCGAGGTGGGTCTCAAGAATCTGACCCACGTTCATCCGCGAGGGAACCCCCAGCGGGTTGAGGACGATGTCGACCGGAGTGCCGTCCTTCAGGTACGGCATGTCTTCGGCCGCAAGGATCTTGGAGATGACACCCTTGTTGCCGTGGCGACCAGCCATCTTGTCGCCGACCTGCAGCTTGCGCTTGATGGCAACGTAGACCTTCACCATCTTGATGACGCCTGGCGACAGCTCATCGCCCTTCTGCTGACGCTCAATCTTGGCTGCGAACTTCTCGCGGATCTGGTCTTCCTTCTCGCGGACTCGGTCCACAAGCGCCCACACGGCGGACTCCACGTCTTCGTCCTCCTCGACAGTGATCTTGTCGAACTGGTCGAACGGAAGTCGGGCCAGGTTGTCCGCGCCAAAGGACTCACCCCGGCCGATGAGCTCTTCGCCGGTCATGTCATCGAGGACGCGAGCCCCCGACACCTTGCCGTCGAGCAAGCGGACCAGCTGGCGCATGGCGGACTCACGGAGTGTCCGCACCTTTTCGTCACGGTCGCGGTCGATACGGGCAATGGCCTGCCGATCGATTTCCAGCGCGCGGGAGTCTTTCTCCACACCCTCACGGGCGAAGACCTGAGCCCCCATGACGACGCCTTCCACCCCCGGCGGCACCTTCAGCGAGGTGTCCTTCACGTCGCCGGCCTTCTCACCGAAGATGGCCCGAAGAAGCTTTTCTTCAGGTGAGAGCTGAGTCTCGCCCTTCGGCGTGATCTTACCGACCAGGATGTCGCTGCTCTTGACGTAGGCACCCACCCGCACAATCCCCGCTTCGTCGAGGTTGCGCATGGCTTCCTCACCGACATTGGGAATGTCGCGGGTGATTTCCTCTTTGCCAAGCTTGGTGTCGCGGGCGGCGACCTCGAACTCCTCGACATGAATCGACGTGAAGAAGTCTTCACGGACAAGCTTTTCAGAAACGAGAATCGAGTCCTCGAAGTTGTACCCCTGCCAAGGCATGAACGCGACGACGCAGTTCTGGCCAAGAGCAAGCTCACCCATTTCAGTTGCCGGACCGTCAGCGATGATGTCGCCGATCTCGACGACGTCGCCCGGCTGAACGACCGGCTTCTGGTTGATGCAGGTGTTCTGATTGCTTCGGGTGAACTTCGTGAGATTGTAGATGTCGACGTCGCCACCAACATCGTCACCATCGGCGGCCTCAGTCTTCACCACGATGCGTGTGGCATCGACGTTCTCCACGATGCCCGGACGCTTCACCACCGCGGTCACTCCCGAGTCACGGGCGACGGTGCGCTCCATGCCGGTACCCACGAGTGGAGCTTCGGTGCGGACGACAGGAACGGCCTGCCGCTGCATGTTGGACCCCATCAGGGCCCGATTGGCATCATCGTTCTCAAGGAACGGAACGAGCGCCGCCGCGACACTCACCAGCTGGTTGGGACTGACGTCCATCAAAGTGATGTCGTTGCGGTTCGCCAGGAAGTACTCGCCGTCGTTGCGGGCGGTGATGTACTCGTCAGCAATCTGACCGTCGCCAAGCTTGCCGGTGTTGGCCTGCGCGATGGTGTGGGGCTGCTCCTCGAGTGCGGTCATGTACCGAACTTCAGACGTGACCCGACTTCCCTCCACGATCTGGTAGGCCGTCTCGATGAAACCGTACTCGTTGACACGGGCGTAGGTGCTGAGCGACGCGATGAGCCCGATGTTCGGACCTTCCGGCGTCTCAATGGGGCAGACACGACCATAGTGAGTGGGGTGCACATCCCGGACGTCGAAGCCCGCGCGCTCGCGAGTCAGACCGCCGGGGCCCAGCGCGCTGAGGCGACGCTTGTGGGTCACCTCCGAGAGCGGATTGGTCTGGTCCATGAACTGGGACAGCTGACTCGACCCGAAGAACTCCTTGATGACCGCACTCACCGGCTTTGCGTTGATGAGATCATGCGGCATCAACGCCTCGATCTCCTGGAGACTCATCCGCTCCTTGATGGCCTTCTCCATGCGAACGAGGCCAATACGGTACTGGGTCTCCAGCAGCTCACCCACGGCACGCACCCGGCGGTTGCCAAGGTGGTCGATGTCGTCGACTTCGCCACGGTTGTTTTTCAGGTCGATGAGGTACTGCACCACCCGCAGGATGTCCTCGCGAGTAAGCGTGGTCTGGTCGAGGTCGAAGTTCAGGCCCAACTTGTGGTTGACCTTGAGACGCCCCACCTTGCTGAGGTCGTAGCGCTCAGCGTTGAAGAACAGGTTCTCGAAGTGTGTCAGCGCTGCTTCGTAGGTGGGCGGGTCGCCGGGACGAAGGCGTCGGTAAATCTCGACAACCGCGTCCTCCATGGTGGCGATCTTGTCGACCAGCAGCGTGTCCCGAAGGAACGAGCCGACGATGACGTTGTCGATGTACAGGGTCTCGACATCAGTGATGCCACGATCGAGGAGAAGGTCGATGACGTCGTCATTGATCTCCGAGTTGCACTCGACAACCACCTCACCGGTGTCCATATCGACGACGTCGTAGGCCGAGATGCGGCCAAGGATGCTGTCTTCCGGGACCGGGAACCGACCCACAAGGACTTCTTCCTCGCGCCCGTTTACCTCACGGACCTCCGGAACCAGCACACCCGCCTTCTGGAGCTTACGGAGATGCGGGTTGAGGAACTTTTTGCCCTCGCGAACGATCACTTTGCCGTTGTTGTCGGTGATGTCCGTCTCGGCCAGCTGAATCTTCAGCAGGTCGTCGGTGGTCTCCTTGAACCATCCCTCCTCCGTGAAGATGAACTTCTCACGCTGGTAGAAGTGGTTCAACAGCTCTTCGGTGGTGTAGCCGAGAGCCCGCAGAAGCACCGTCGCAGGCAGCTTGCGGCGACGGTCAATTCGGACGTAGAGAATGTCCTTCTTGTCGAACTCGAAGTCGATCCAAGATCCACGGCTCGGAATGATCCGGGCCGTGAAAATGGTCTTGCCCGAAGACGCCGTCTTGCTCTTGCCGGCCGAGAAGAAGATGCCAGGCGAGCGGTGGAGCTGGCTGACAACGACGCGCTCAGTACCGTTCACGATGAACGTACCGTTCGTAGTCATGAGCGGGATCTCTCCGAAGAAGACCTCCTGCTCCTTGATGTTGGACACATGCCGAGTGTCCGTTTCCTTGTCGACGTCCCACACCACAAGGCGCACAGTGACCTTGAGTGGAGCCGAGAAGGTCATGCCGCGCTCGCGACACTCATCGACATCGTACTTGGGCTCTTCCAGATCGTAGCTGACGAACTGGAGTGAGGCGCGGTGGCCGAAGTCCTGAATCGGGAAGACACTCTTGAACACGGCCTGAAGGCCGGAGGTCTCCCGCTCGATCGGCTCAACCTCAAGCTGCAAGAACTTCTCGTAGCTCTCCCGCTGGATAGAAATGAGGTTGTGAACGTCGATGGCCGGGTGGACCTTCGCGAAATTGCGCCGATGGCGGAAGTTGTTGGCCAACAGATCAGGCATCGCGGGCTCCAGTGGGGATGCACTTGCAGCGGGCGACCAAATGGTCGAACGTCCGCGCAGTGAAGGTCCCGGGTTCAGGGTCGATACAGGCACGACTATGCGCATCCCAGCGTTGGGCGCACAGGCGAGCGACGGTACCGTAGCACCGTGTTCGACGGGTGGGGTCTCTCACGTTTTTTGACGACCTGAAAGAGGGTCGTGGATGTCACACATTTGCGAGGCTCGTGCAAATGCGCGACGCAAGCCCCACCCAGGTGGGCGGAGGCTTGTTTTGGGTGGGCGAGTCGGACGGGCGGCCTAAGCCACCCGCCCGAATATGTGCCTCACTTGATCTCGACGACCGCGCCAGCGTCTTCGAGCTTCTTCTTAAGCTCTTCGGCTTCATCCTTGGGGAGGGCAGTCTTGACCTCCTTCGGGGCGGATTCGACAAGGCCCTTGGCGTCCTTGAGGCCGAGTCCGGTGATGGCCCGGACGACCTTGATGACGTTGATCTTTTTGGGACCAATTTCTTTAAGGATCACGTCGAACTCGGTCTGCTCTTCGACCTCTTCGGCGGCGCCGGCAGGGCCGGCAGCCATCATGGCAACGGGGGCCGAAGCCTCCACGCCGAGCTCGTCCTCGAGTTTCTTGATCAGGTCCTGGACCTCGACCAGCTTGAGGTTCTTGATGTAGTCAATGACTTCAGCTTGACTGATGGACATGAGGATTTCCTCCGGTAGCACTTCTAAATGTTGTTCGAGCGGGCCAAATCACTACACGTGATGGCCGCCCAGGAAAAGTCAGGACTACTCGCCCGCGTCTGCGGGGGTGAGCTTGTCCTCGTAGTTCTTGAGCAGGTAGAGCATGTCGCGAATGGGGCCACGAATGACGCCCATGACCCGACGGGGGCTCTCTTGAATGGTGCGGAGCAGTAGGGAGAGAAGCTCTTCCTTGCTCGGGAGGTCAGCGACCTTGGCGACGCCTGCGGCATCGAGGGTCTGGCCATCAAAGTACCCAGCCTTGACGACGAATTTCTCCTCCTTTCGGAGGACCTTCGTCGCATCGCGCAGCGCCTTGGCAGCAGCGATGGGGTCGTTCCCAGAGATGACCCAGCCAGACATGCCAGCCAGGTGATCCCCGAGGGGCTCCATCTCAGTGCCAGCGATTGCGCGCTTAGCCAGGGTATTCTTGATGACGCGATACTCGATGCCCTTCGATTCAAGCGTCCGCCGAAACATGTCGATTTGATCGACCGTCACGCCGCGGTAGTCCGCCACTGCAACGAAGGGAGCTTCTTTGAGACGCTCGGACAGCTCGTTGACGAGCTCGGCTTTTTGTGCTCGGTTCATCCGGATCTCCTACAGCGACTCGGCGTAGCGCTGAGCTTCGAGAGTGTCGACGCGCACGCCTGGCCCCATGGTCGAAGAGACCGCAACCGATCGGACATAAGTGCCCTTCGCGGTGCTCGGCTTCATCCGAAGCAGGGTCGCAAGCAGCGTTCCCAGGTTCTTTTGAAGCTTCTCGGCGTCCATGGAGACCTTGCCGATGGATACGTGGATGATGCCAGCCTTCTCGACTCGGAAGTCGATCTTGCCTCGCTTGAGCTCAGCAACGGTGTCACCCACCTGATCCGGCGCCACAACGGTGCCGACCTTGGGGTTCGGCATCAGACCACGGGGACCAAGAATTCGACCGAGTCGGCCGACCTTGCCCATCATGCTCCGTGTTGCGACAGCCTTGTCGAACTCCAACCAGCCTTCGCTCATGATCTTCTTCACGAGGTCGTCTGCACCGACAAAGTCAGCACCAGCCTCTTCAGCGGCGCGAGCAGCCTCGCCCTCTGCGAAAACCACAACGCGAACTTGCTTGCCGGTGCCGTAAGGCAGACTGCAAGCGCCGCGAACCATCTGGTCAGCGTGTCGGGGATTGACACCAAGACGCACCGCCACATCGACACTTTCGTCGAAGCGGGCTGGCGCCGTCTGCTTCACTAGCTCGATGGCTTCCGGCACCGGATATTTCCGGGCGTTGTCCACAAGCTGGGCCTTTTCGCGGTATTTCTTTCCGCTTTTGCCCATGGGCACTCCTCAGGAGCACGAAGCTCCCGCACCAGTGGGGTAATCGGGACTTTGTCCCTCCCCCATCTGCCACTCAAGAGGTTCTTAGGAAATCAGCCGACGGTGATGCCCATCGAGCGCGCAGTGCCCTCGATAGACCGCGACGCGGCTTGGACATGGACCGTGTTGAGGTCGGGCAGCTTTGACTGCGCAATCTCAGTAATCTGGTCCGGAGAGAGGTTGGCTACCTTGTTCTTGTTGGGCTCGGCAGAGCCCTTTTCAAGTCCTGCGGCCTTCTTGAGGAGTACGGACGCTGGCGGGGTCTTCAGCTCGAAGCTGAACGAACGGTCGGAGAAGACCGTGATCACCGTTGGGATGATCAGATTTTCTGCCGCCTGAGGTTGCGTGCGTGCGTTGAACTCTTTGCAGAACAGCGGGATGTTGACACCCGCGCCACCAAGGGCCGGACCGATGGGGGGCGAGGGGTTCGCCCGACCGGCTTGGATCTGCAGCTTGATCTGGTTGACGACCTTTTTGGCCATGACAATCTCCGGGGCTCGGGGCGGGACTCAGCCCAGGCGTTCGACCTGGGTGAAGTCGAGCTCAACTGCGGTAGGTCGGCCAAAGATGCTGACCATCACGCGGAGCTTTGCCCGAGCGGGGTTTACGCCCTCAACCTTCCCTACCAGGGAGGCAAAGGAACCTTCGATAATACGGACTTCGTCGCCACGAGTGAAGTTGACGACTGCCTTGGGCTTCTCCTCCGCCTCGACAGCCTGACCGAGAAGGCGCAAGACCTCAGACTCGGGGACCGGAGGGGGATTGGATGACCCACCAATGAAACCGGTGACTTTAGGCGTACTCGTGACGACATGACGTGTCTCACGGTCGCTTTCCATCTGAACGAACATGTACCCAGGATAGACCTTGCGGGTAGTGGTCTTTTTCTGGCCATTTCGGACCTCAACCACGGACTCGGTAGGCACGAGAACCTCGCCAAATCGCTCCTGGAGGGCGGCACGCACAATTGCCTGTTCCAGAGCCAGCTTGGCCTTGTTCTCGTAGCCCGAGTAGGTATGTACAACGTACCACTTCTTGGCCATGTTTCTGAAGCTCCCGCCCGTCGGACGATCTATCTTAGCTTTCGGTGAACAACACCCGGCTCGTGATCTCGCCCCACACCCAGTCGTAACCAGCGAGGGCACCCGCGACTATCACGGTGAAGACCACTACAACGGTGGTTGAGCGGATGGTCTCTTCGCGAGTTGGCCAAGAGACTTTCCGGAGCTCCACCACCACTTCATCGGTGAAGCGGTAGGCAACGGGGTGTCGGTTCAGAACAAGGAATGTGATGACGCCGGCGATGAACGCAGCGAAGCTGGTCGCATTGAGGCCGAGGAACAGTTCTGGATTACTGAGCTCGAAGTTTGCCAGCAAAGGAGCACCGAGCCCCTGTAACGACATCCCCACCAGCACTGCGGCTGAGAAGAAGGACATCAATACAAACTTCTGGTTCTTCACCGTTCTGCCTCAGGCACTGTGGACGACTCGGCCAGCTACTACATCTATGGACGTAGCGCAAGGACCTTGGCCCTGGGAATACGAAGGGCGGCGCCGTAACGCCACCCTCCCCTTGCTGTGTTCCCGTGGGAACTCAACCTACTCCTTGATCTTCGTCACAACGCCAGCGCCGACGGTACGGCCACCTTCGCGGATCGCGAACCGAAGCTGGGCCTCGATAGCGATGGGAGTGATGAGCTCCACGACCATTTCCACACGGTCGCCAGGCATGACCATTTTGGTGCCCTCTGGGAGGGTGATCTTACCGGTGACATCGGTGGTCCGGAAGTAAAACTGCGGACGGTAGCCGTCGAAGAAGGGCTTGTGGCGTCCTCCCTCGTCCTTCTTCAGGATGTAGGCGTCGCACATGAAGCTCGTGTGGGGATTGATGCTCTTGGGCTTGACGAGCACCTGGCCACGCTCAACGTCATCGCGCTTGACACCACGAAGAAGGATTCCGGCATTGTCGCCGGCACGGCCTTCGTCGAGGAGCTTGCGGAACATCTCGACACCGGTCACCGTGGTGGTCCGGGTCTCGCGGATCCCCACGATTTCGATGGACTCACCGACCTTCACGATTCCGCGCTCGATACGACCGGTTGCGACAGTGCCGCGGCCGGTGATCGAGAACACGTCTTCGACAGGCATCAGGAAAGGCTTGTCGATGTCGCGCACGGGCTGCGGGATGTAGGCGTCCACCTCAGCCATGAGCTGCTTGATGGCCGGACGACCGATCTCCGAATTGTCGCCCTGCGTGGCAAGCAGAGCAGAACCACGAACGACGGGGACGTCGTCACCAGGGAACTCGTACTCGTCAAGGAGCTCGCGAACTTCCATCTCGACAAGCTCAAGGAGCTCTTCGTCGTCGAGCTGGTCCACCTTGTTCAGGAAGACCACGATGGCCGGCACGTTGACCTGACGAGCAAGCAGCACGTGCTCGCGAGTCTGGGGCATCGGACCATCAGCTGCGGACACGACCAGGATTGCGCCGTCCATCTGGGCAGCACCGGTGATCATGTTCTTGATGTAGTCGGCGTGTCCGGGGCAGTCGACGTGAGCGTAGTGACGTTGTTCCGTCTCGTACTCCACGTGGGCTGTGTTGATCGTGATTCCGCGTGCCTTCTCTTCAGGGGCCTTGTCGATGTCTTCGTACTTCATCTCGGTGGCACCGCCGCCTTCGGCGAGAGTCATCGTGATGGCAGCCGTAAGAGTCGTCTTGCCGTGGTCCACGTGGCCGATCGTGCCGATGTTCACGTGGGGCTTGTCGCGGTTGAATTTTTCCTTGGCCATTGGAGCCACCTTCGCGGCGCGCGCCGCTGCGAGCATCTAAGACACACGCCCTACCTTCAGGACAGGGCGACAGTGAGAGGAGATGGAGCCCATGACCGGATTTGAACCGGTGACCTCACCCTTACCAAGGGTGTGCTCTACCAACTGAGCTACATGGGCGTGGAGCGGGAAACGGGATTCGAACCCGCGACCCTCAGCTTGGAAGGCTGATGCTCTACCAACTGAGCTATTCCCGCAAAGGAACATCGCAAAAAGGATGAAGTGGGGAGTAGTGGATTTGAACCACTGTAGGCTAAGCCGGCGGGTTTACAGCCCGCTCCCTTTGACCGCTCGGGCAACTCCCCAAATACAGTCCTCTTGCGAATGTACCGTAAAAAAGATCAGACCGAAGTGCTGGCGGTGGGACTCGAACCCGCAACCCTCGGTTTACAAAACCGATGCTCTGCCAGTTGAGCTACGCCAGCCTTTTGGCGACCGCTTCGCTCAGGAATCCCAGATGGGATGGCGTGAACCGACCCGCGAAGGGCCTCCATGCGAAGCGTCGCAGGTATATGGGCGGTCCCGATGGGTGTCAAGCAACGGACGCAGCGTAGATCTCGAATTCGCCGCGTTTCCCGTCAGCACGATGTTCTCGCGCGGATTTACTGCGTGTTGGGCTGGAAGAGAGTGGCAGGGATCGTTGTGGTGGCGTCGAGCCCGAGCACCTGAATGGTTTCCACCGAGGCCCCATTTCGCAAGGTCTCGGTCTCATGGGGGACGACGAGACCGGGCGCCAACTCGCGGTAATCGTCGAACAGGTACACCGTACTTCGGCCTGTGCCCTCCATGGTCACGCGTCGGAGGCGATGGTCGGTACGAGAAAAGGCCACCTCGACGAGCCCGCCCGAAGGTCCATCTTCTGGTCGCAGCACCACCAGATCGTCACCTTCTGGACCCACAACACTCAGCTCCCGCCAAGCGGTGGCCGTCTCGATGTCGGCAGCCACTCCGAGTGCCACTCGCAGGAGCTGCTCGGGCGCGAACCGTCCGACGATATCTTTGGTACGAGGCGCGTCCCTGGGTACCGTCTTGCCGTCGCTCACGACCCAGGCGCCTCCACCAGGCCCCGCGACGGTCACGCTGTCCACGCCCGTCCCCTTCTGTACGGTGACGTCCAGCCGGAGGGAGTCGCCCGAGCGCCGGTACACGTGTCGGGCCACCACCGGCTTCCCGTCGACCGGCACTTCCCGCACAAACTGAAAGGTGACATCTCGAGCATCGCCCATCGCGGCCAGTCCACCGGCGGCCCCGCCATGTGCTTCCACCGCGGCACGAAGGACCCCTTCGGCCTCGCGTCGTCCCCGTCGGGCTGCCGAAGGACGGGCAGATTCCGTCCCTGTCGCCATTGTGGCTGGCGTCTTGGGGGGCGGGGGAGGTGGCGCAGTCACGGCGACAACTTCCCCAGTGGCCAGATCGACTACGCGCGGAGCAGCCCCCGCAACGGCCAGTACCGGGAGCAGCTTCTGGACCTCAGCCTCGTCGGGGACAGCGTCGACGTGGACCAGGAACCGCCAACCTGCACCACGCTCGTAGCGGCGAACAATCCGGGTGCGTTCGGGGGAGGCACCCGCCTGCACTGCGGCTTTTCGAAGGGTTTCCGCCTCTTCGCGGGCAGCGTGCCCCGGCGACTCCACGGAAAATGGCGCGGTCCACCCGATGCTGGGGATGGCCAAGGCCAAGCCAGCCGCGAGAAGGGGGCGCTGCAGGCGAGTCAAAAGGGTCGCGGGCACAGTCACCTCGAAATGGCCGGACTGCTTGCATCGCCCCGGCACTCCGGATGTCTGTACTTCCTGAGATCCAGTCTCGCCAGTGTATTGGCACGTCAACCCGCCTGCTCGCTGGACTCCCACCAGTTCCGCACCTCATCCGGGGAGATGGGCGCGCCATCGGGAGTCCGAAACCTCAGCTCCTCAAAGGGCACACGCTCCAGCTCGATCGGAGCGGGCATGAAGCAGGCGATGAAGGTGGCCAGGATGAAGCCAGCCACGACCTTGGCCCGCAGACTGGGGGGCGCGAGCGCAGCCGCAGGCAGTCCTCGCCATGCGCCCATCATCCAGAGCAAGAATGCCCAGACAGTCCACCCTTCCCAGAGGAACCAACCTCCCACCGCGACGACAACCAATCCCACCACTGCCACTCGATTCGCAAGCCGAGGTGCAATGGCTCGAAGTACATGCCCGCCATCCAGCTGGCCGATGGGGAGCAGGTTCATCGCGGTCAGAAAGCAACCCGCCCAGCCCGCAAGTCCAAGGGGCGAAAGCTCATCGTACCGGCCCGGCGGCGCGCCGAGGACCAGCCACCCAAGCCCGTCCATCAGCGGGGGATTCGCCATGATGGTGAGCGGAAAGCCCGGTTCCGGTTCGCCGAAGATGCCGACAATGGGTTCCAGGACCGCGTTCAGGACCGCGACAAACCAGCCCGGCTCTTCCGGAGCGGGAGGGGGCCACGGAAGGGTCAGTTCAGGCATGGCATGGGGGGTAGTGTCCGCGAGACCGAGCGCGAGAACCACTATCGCCACTGCGAAGCCTGCCAGAGGCCCCGCTGCGCCCATCTCAAGAAGCGCAGAGCGGGTGCGCGGAGGCGTTCGCAAGCGGATGATGGCGCCCAAGGTGCCAAACGCGAGCGGAAACGGGATGAAGAACGGCAGGGTCTGATCCATGCCGTGTCGTCGTGCCACGATGTAATGACCCGCCTCATGAGCCCCGAGGATGCCCATCAGTCCCAAGGCGAACTGAGCACTCCCCCACGCGGCTTCGCCATCCGCGAGCGGGTCACCGCCACCCCACCACCAGCCGTAGCTGAAAAAGACCGACACCAGCGTGAGGCCAAAGAGGGACAAGCATCGCAACCACTCCCGGCGGGTTGGAGCGGGCGGGGCCGGGGGATGTCGAGGATGGGTCGGGCTCATGGCGCGCCTATCGCACGCTCGTGGCGCACCGTCCAACAGGTCCAGAGCGACGATGCCGAGCGAAGACCGCCCGGCATCGAAGAAGGGACGACCTCAGGGTCAGTCGACTTCGCGCACTTGAAGCTCGTAAGCTCCCTCGCCGGTGCCAGCGCCGACAACGATCAGGTACTGCTCGCCACCAACCAGAATGCCCTGGTAAAAGGCTTCCTCGCCATCACTCACGCTGCGTCCGCCGAGTCCGGCAGCTCGGTCGTAGTACGACTCGTCGTCCGAATCCGTCTCGTCGAAGTCGAAGACATCTTCGGCCTCGTATTCGACGTAGGAGTTGACATCGTTGTCTTCGAGAGCGCACGCCAACGCGTTGATTTGGTCCAGGAAGCTTGACGGCTGAGGCTCGGTGGCGTCGGACACCTCGTCGCGGTCGTAGTCGAGGGCACAGCTCAGGACCGCGCCGGCTTTCGTGCCGCACGGGCTGAAGGTACTGGAGCCTTCTCCCTCTCCTTCGCCCTCGCCTTCGCCTTCGCCTTCACCTTCGCCTTCGCCTTCGCCTCCCAGTCCGGTGTCTTCGTCGTCGTCGCTCGACGCGAAGGACGTGCCGGACAGGAAGACTTGGTAGTAGAGGTAGTCGAGCACGGTCGCAGGGAAGCGGAAATCAATGGCTCCGTCGTCGGTGCAGGTCTGCTGCAGAGTCGAGGTCGACGGGTTGGGAACGGCGCCTTGGGGAACTACGCCCACCCAGGGGTCGGACGGGCCTTCGCTGCCGTTGGCGTCGGTGTACCGCCGAGTGAGGTGAATGGCCACTGTGACCTCTTCGCCCACGCTGCGGTCCGAGAGGTCCAACAGCCAGCGGTCGGTGTCCGAAACCTGGGTGGCAGTCTCGCCGCCAGACGACGCGATGTAGGTGACACCGGGAGGCTGAACTTCACCGTAGCCGTAAACGGGAGTGCCGTCCGAGGGCAGCGCAGGAAGGTCCAAGCTGGTGGGATCGGTCGACGAGAAGATATTCTCAACGGCGTAGTCGACGGAGCCGGGATCGGCGAGTCGGACCACTACGCCGGCATAGCCAGTGCCCGCGGCATCGACGCGCAGCGTGGCGGCGTCGTAGGGTATGTCGGCCAGACGCACGACCTGGGCGCCGTAGTTGGAGGCGATGTAGCCGTAGAAGTCGATGCCCGTGACGATGGTCTGGTGGTCGGCGCCATGAGCCGTGACCCGCCGTTCCTCATTTTCGGACGGCGCGGACGTGGTGCCCCCTTCCATGAAGGTGTTCACCCCGCTGACGTTGATGCCGGTCTGATACCCGTTGGCGCCGTACAGATCGCCTTCGGACGGGCTGGTAATCGGAGCGCTGATGTTGGTCGCGGGCGCGTAGCCGGGCCACTCAGACTCTTCGACGAGGGGGTCGCCGTCGGCGTTGGAGCGACCTGCGGTGGCAAGGGCCACCTGCCAGCCGACGACGAGCTCCTTCATTTCGAGGCCGGTGACGCCTTCGACGTTGGTGACGCCCTGGTCGGTGGACTGGATGAGCTGCGCCATCAGCACTTCGCCAGAGGGACCGTCCCCGCCACCCGTGTCCATGCCGACGGACAATAGGTTCGACGAGTTTTCGTAGAGCCATCGGAAGAACAGGTACTGCGCGCCCCACTGCTTGGTGCTGATGACTTCGCTGTCGTCGGTGTCGACGAGCCCGGAGAGGTTGGGCGCGTCGAGGTAGTCCCACACGTCGTCGTAGTAGACCGCTCCGAAGCCGGTGAGATCGGCCCCGATGGCACTCAGGCCTTCGAGCATCCAGGCTTCTTCGGGGTCGCCGCCGGCGTCGATGACCTTGTACTTGTAGGACATCAGCCAGACGAACCCGCGCGCCACTTCGGCCAGTAGTTCCATCTGGGTGTAGGCCTCCACGGTAGTGCGGGCGGCAGCATTGGCGAATCCGTTGGCATCCGGCGCGAAGACGTAGATGACTTCCTGCTCGTCGGACATTGGGTTTTCGCTGATGTCGTAGTCGCTGAGGTCGGTCTCCGGATCGACATAGGACCGCACGAGGGTGCCGACGTCCTCCTCGTCCTCGACGAAGGCAGTCATGGCGTTGAGGACCGGCGTGATGACGACCGTGACCTTGCCGTCGCTGTTGACGTCAGAGACCTCGCCAAAGGCAGTGGACAAGGTCGGATAGATATTGGCGTCGATGGCGTCGGCGATGACCTGGAGGTCGCAGTTGTCGAAGCCATTGGCATCGCGGGAGTCGGGCTGATCGGCCACGCCGTCGCAGTCGTAGTCCCAGTCGATGGGCCAGTCGTTGTCCACCCAGATGTTTACGGAGCTGCCGACGGCCCAGAGGGTGGCGTCGACCAGCTCGAACTCACTGTCTTCGGTCTGGCTGCTGCGGACCCGGTACTCCTGCACCGACTTGCCGATGTCGCTGGTGGAGAACTCGGGCGGAGGCGTGGAAGGCGGCGCTGGGGTGCCGAGGCGCCCAGCGTGACGGGCATTGCGCAGTCGCTGCCGGCCTTCGCTGAGACGGGAGCTCAGCACACCACGACTTGGCGGGGGGGGACCTTCGGCGTCTTCTTCGTCGGATTCGCTGCGAACGTAGCTGAGCTGGTAGCCAAGCTCACTCTCGCCCGTGTTGACGATGACGTAGAGGAACTCCTGATCCTGGTTGGACTCGTCTCCACTCTCGTCGGACAAGTCGAGGAAGACCTCACCGTCATCGTCCTCGAACTCCACCACATCGCCCGCTTCTTCGAAGCGACCCTGTTCGCTGTCACCACCACTGTCAGAGGTATCCACGGGGTCGCCAGTCTCGTCGGGCGGCGCAGTGTCGTTTCCGGAGTCCACGGACTCCTCCTCACCGCCCCCACAGCCGTAGACGCAGCCTTTGTCTTCCGAGCCACAACCCGCCGTCACGGTGAGTGCGAGAAGCCCGATCAAGCGAACTAAACCCGGGCCATTCGCACCCCGATAACGACCGCCACGAGCGCAATTAGTGACATCGTCGGTGGTGTGATTCGCACCTTCAATCAAGCCGATGTGCATGAGCGGTCTCCTCATTGTGCACCTGGTCCGCATGACTCGGGCGGACCCACCCGGCGCATCATACAGCCTGGGAATGGGGTCGGACACCCCGAGCAGCGGGTTCGCCGAGCACGTCAAGGTAGACGGCCTCCAAGTCGGCCGCGCGGGCGGCCCATGTGCAGTGCTCCAAGACATGCTCGCGCGCCAGTCGACCGAGGTGCGCGCGGCGGTCGGCATGGACCACCAAGGACTCGATGGCCTGCGCCATTGCAGCGGCATCGCGGTCGGGCACGGTGACCACCCCGGGGAGCGGGCGGGCCGAGCCCTTGGCTGCGACAGTAGGCAGGCCCATTCCCAGGTAGTTGAGCAGCTTGATGGGGTAGCCGGTGCAGATTGTTCGGGGCAGCGCGGCAACGCTGGCGGCGGCCATGTGGCGTCGAACCTCGGAATAGTCGCTGGTGACCACAAAGCGCGCCTTGGGCAGGGCTTGCTGCTGCCAGTGGTCAAGTGAGCTGGCCGAGACCATCAGCAGTCCCACCCTCCCCTCGAGCAAACGCATTGCATCGATGAGCACCTGAAGGTCCTGGTAGCCATCCGGATTGCCTGCGTAGACCACCCAGGGACCGGGGGGCAGCTCGGCCGGCTCGCAGGGCGCGACATCGTCGGGGTCGACACCGGGTGGCACGCAGGACACCCGTTCACATCCAAAGCCATGAAGTGTATCCACGGCACCATGGTGAATCGCAATGGCGTGGTCGGCGAGGCGCGGCACGGTGTGGTCCAGCAGCTGGCCGACGCCTCGTGCAACTGCCCGCCTGAGGCGTCCGTCGAAGTAGGTGTGGAGCTCTTCGCCCATCGTGTTGTGGGCGCAGTAGACAATGGGGGTTCGGGTGCGCAGCCGTGCAAGCGCCGCAGACAGCGGAGCCTCGTAGTTGTGGGCATGAACGATGTCGGCCTCGATGCGCGCCAGCCTCCAGGCCAACGCAGCGTCGAGAAACGGCTTCACGAGGTCCGGGCCCGCCCGCAAGTTGTCGTAGCCAGGCAGGTGTGGGGTCCGGACGACGTCGTAGTCGGGATCCACTTCGCCGATCCCGTGGGCGTAGCAAGCCACGGTGACTCGATGTCCTCGTCGCGCGAGAGCACGCGCCATTCCGCGCACGTAGACCTGACTGCCCTGGGGCGACGGGAAAGGGAAGGCCGCCGCCTGGACGATGTGCAGGCGGCGGATCGGCTCAGCCGCCACAGGGACCTGTGCAGTCGCTCATGTAGCCGAGAGCCATGAGGCGCTGGCAGTCTTCGCAGGTCATCTCGGTCTCGGTGGCCTCAATGCCGCTCTCGTCGCCAGCCCGCTGGATGGTGTCCTTCATCTCGGTCTGCAGCGATGCAGGATCGCAGCGGCCCGTGTCGCCCCCCATGAGGTTGGTCTGCTCGGTGACATCTGCCACGACGTCGAAGAGCGCAGCAGTCGGCAGGCCACGGGGGTTGCCCTCGTTGGCCTCGATGTACTTGCAGCCTTCCGAGCGAATCGCCTGGATGTCGTTGCCTTCGAAGTTCTGCTCCGCGACTGCGACGCGAGCCAGGGTCTCGGGGGTGACCACGGGAGCCGGCGTGGGGGTGGGCTTGGGGCTGTCCCCTTCTTCACCCTCGGCACCCTCTTCGGGAGCGGGAGGCGGCGGCGGCGGGTTGAGCATGAATTCGATGGTCTTGACAGCGTCGGAATCGAAGATGTCGGAGCCCTGCCAGGCGGGAGGCAGCTCCGCACCGGCCATGCTGCCAAGGGTGGGAGCCACATCGATTTCGCGGACCTGCCACGGCACACGGGCGCCAGCGAGCTTGCCGCCGGGCTGCTTCATGATCAGGGGGACGTGGATCTGCTCGTCGTAGAGCGTGATGCCGTGCCACCAGCCGCCATGCTCCTGGAACTCCTCGCCGTGGTCGGCCGTGACCATGATGAGCGTTTCATCGTAGGCATCCTGGGTCCGCATCCAGTCGAAGAACTTGCCCAGCTCCTGGTCGACCCACTTGACCTCGCCCCGGTAAAGCTCCTTGAGCGCATCGGCTTCGCTGGGGTCGGGGTTGGGGCGCCACGCTCGGCCGACAGCGTTTCCGTCGTAGGGGTGAGAGAAGTAGGGGTCGTGGGGCTCCATCAGGTGGACGACCAGGAAGTACCGGTTGTCCTTCTTGCGGTTGGCCTCGATGAAGCCCTGGGCGTTCTTGAGGACCACTTCGGCAGGCTGGTAGTAGTCGGTGACCGAGTAGGAGCCAGCGGTGAGCTTGTCCCGGACCTTGCGCAGCACGTTGTACATGCTGAGCTGGGCGCTGCTCTCCGCTGCACCCGCGATGTAGCTGGGCGCCTGGTAGCTGAAGTAGTCGAAGCCCTGCTGGAAGTTGAAGGACCGCGTGACGTTGATGTTGTTGGGCAGGCCGCCGGTGGCGTACCCGTGGGCGGACATGACCTCGGCCATCGTGATGACGTCGTCGGGCAGGGCCTCTGCCTTGAGGATGCACTTGTGACCGCTCGGAAGCATCGACGAGTACAGCGAGGCGAAGGACGCGCGGGTCCAACTGGCCTGGGTGACATACTGCTCGAACAACACGCCGTCTGAGGCGAGCTTGTCGATGTTGGGAGACAGGCCGCCCGCGTCGCCGTAGGCGCCCAGCACGTCCGCACGCAGCGTGTCGATGACGATGAGAACCGCGTCGGGGGCGCCGCCGGGGGCATCGGAAGCAGGACTGTCCGGGGCCAGCACGCCATCCGGGTCAACGCCGCTCGGGGCAAAGCTGAAGATGGCTGCCAGCACAGCGATTCCACCGTAGGCAGCACCGGTGCCCTTGGGGTTGACCAACACGCGCAGCGGAGTGCGAGTGAGGAAGATGGGACCCAGCCACAGCACCAGCAGCGCACAGAGAGCGAAGGCCCCCAGCAGCGCGACGTTGCCCGTCATCGGCACGCCTTGCTCGGCGTAGACAACCTTGTTGACGACGTAGCGGGCAATCACGAGGCCAAGCGGCACAAAGACGCCCAGAAAGCCGAGCGACCACGCCATGGGATCAGACAGCTTTTTCCACATCTTGCCGAGGACAGCAAGGCCGACGCCCACACCGACCCCCATGGCCACACCGATGCAGCCGTAGAGGACCGTGGCGTAGATGAGGGCCTGATACTCGCCGGTGTTTGCACCCGACAGAATGACCAGGGCTTCCCCGATTCCCACCAAGGCGCCTCCGAGGAGGCCTCCTGAGACTCCGAGCCAGACTCTACGCAGCATTTCGACCTCCACAACAACGGCCTCTTTCGACCGACGGCCCACCGGGGCCTCACCACCAGGACTCAGGGAGCCCCATACAGGGCCGCTCCAGCAGTGTGCCGGGCGGCGGTAGACCCGGTCACCTGAACAGTCCCCGCCTTGCCATGAGACCGGCCTGCGGAGCAAGCATCGAGCCAGTGGCCTGTCGCGCGGAGGTTCCAAGAGCGCCGGCGCGCCTAACCACAGGGCAGGCTCTGGCGCCACCCCACCTCGCCGCCAGCATCACCGTCCACGCACATCGACGCCAGCGCAACGCTCGTGCAGATCTCCCGGAGGCCCCCTCAGGAGCAATGGATGTCCTGTTGCGTCACTGGACCGCCCCATCGGCAGCGCCAGCGGCTACCCTCTTTCTGCGCTCTACGAGCGATGCCCGCACGGACACAGGACGCGTTGACTTCCTTCCCCGCACCCTCCGCCCTTCGCTTGCCTTGCCTTGGCGCTGCGCTGTCGTTGGCGGGCGCTGTCGCAGCGACGCCAAGCTGGGCAGCTGGTCCATTCCCGATGCCGGCCGACACCGTGCCCTCGCATCTCGATATCGACACCTCATTGGTGAGCCCCCCCATCTCGCTGTCGGGCCTGCCTCAGCACACCCGAGACCTGCATCCAGTGCGAGATCCGTTCTTGCACACGTGGCAGCGGGCCACCGCAAAGAGCATGGCGGGCCCGGGTGCGAGCGTGTGGTACCGCGACATGGCCACCAAGCTCGATGTGAACTGGCGGCTCGCCGCGCTGGCCCCAACCCCCCTCCACATCGACAACGCCACCCGCGATCTCGCGCTCGACATGGCCATTGCGGGCGCCTCGTCCGGATGGGACACCGCCATGCGACGCACCTTGCGTCAGTCCACCGAGCTCACGCCATTCCACACCTTCGCGAAGTCGATTCTCACCCCCAGCCTGCAGGTCGAGCGGGGCCAGGACGGCTCCACACGGGTCAAGCCGGACTCCGCGGCGTCCCTTGACAGCCGGGCGGCGATGGCGGATATCGATCGGGGTTCCCAGACCCCCAACGCCAAGGTCAAGCCCCCGTTGCCCAGCCTTCGGACGGGCTCCAACATCACGCTCATCAGCATCCCGACGAGCGATGATGTGCGCGCAGGCACCGACGCCCAGAGCCCGATCTCGCCCGGCATGACCAGCTGGCTCGACGTCCGCAACATCATCTTCGACGCCGCAAGGGTGCAAGCTCGCATCGCCCAGCCCACGGAGCGGCGCAAATTCAACCCCAACGTTCGCTGGGCAGCCCTCGCCCGACAGGAGATCATCCCGTCGTGGGCAGTCGTCGCAGATCTCCAGGGTCAGCTGTTCCACGACACCCAGCAACAGATCACCGTGCGGCAGGGTGTAGCGTTAGAACACCGCCTCACCGACCTGAGCCTGTCGTCCTGGGCATTGCGCGCGGCGATGACCCGCGAAGTCCGCGATGACCTTGAGCCCGGTATCGTGGAGGAGCGCTTCAGCGTGAGCCTGCGAGCAGACCTGGGCTGGTACGTTCCCCAGGATGTCGATCGCTGGCCACTCGGACACGTACCCGGAGGCGAGATCGCACCGATTCTGCCGCCCACCGGTCCCGGCAAGCCGATGCCATTCATGGCGAGTCCAGCAGAGCGCACCGGAGCGGAGCCCCCTCCACAACCGCAGCTGGTCGCGGCCCGTTGATGGGGGATGCCCCCCCTCGCTGTCGGCGAGATAGCCGCCGCCGATGACCCCGACCGTCGGCCGCATATCCGCCCTCTTGGTCCCGCTCGCCATCGTGAGCCGAGGCTTGGGGTTTGTGGTGCCCCTCGTGGTCGCAATGTGGTTCGGCGTGGGAGAGGTCACCGACGCTTGGTACTGGGCACTCGCATTCCCCACCTTCGCGTTGGTGCTGGCGAGCACCGCCCTTGGGACTGCAGCCACACCCGCCATCGCGCGAATGCGTCGGGACCGCCCCGCCGAGCTGCCCCAGATGGTGGGAGGTCTCGCAGGGTGGACCGCGATCGGTAGCGGCCTCGCTGGGCTGGCGATCTGCCTGGGAGCGGGCCCATCGCTGCCTTGGCTCACCGACTTCGCTCCCGCGACTCAGCAGCTTACCTCGCAGTTTCTGTGGGAATTGCTGCCGTTTATGGTGCTCACGAGCGCTGGGGCTGTGCTCCGCGTGACCTGCGAAGTTCACGGCCGCTTCTTCGTGGTCGCGGGCACTCCCCTTCTCCGCGCCAGCGTCGTCATCGCGGCGACCGCGGGACTCAAGCCCATCATCGGCCCCCACGCGCTGCCTTGGGGACTGGTGGCAGGCGAGCTGGTGCAGGTGTCCTTCTGGGCGGCTCTGCTGCATCGGACCGGCGTGAAGCTGGAATTTCGACCCCACCTCGACCCCACCATCGTGGCTGTTGGCCGCGACCTCGCGCCCATCCTGGCGGGCGAGGTGCTGGTGGCCCTAAACCTCATTGTCGACAAGGCCTTCGCAGCCCACCTTCCCACCGGCTCCGTCGCCACCTTGGAGTTTGCGGACCGCGCCAGAGTGATTCCGCAGACCCTGCTTGAGAGCACCCTGCTGATGGTCGCGTACGCCACCTGGTCCAACCTTCGGGCGAGCGGTCGAGTCGCCGAGAGCCGGGCTGCGGTCGACCAGGCCCTTCGGTGGACACTCGCGCTCGCCGCGCCCTGCATTGCAGGCATGTTCATCGGCCGAGTGGCACTGACCCGGATGCTCTACGAAAGGGGGGCATTTCTTCCCGATGACACCGCTCACACCGCGGACGTGCTGGGTTGGTACTTGGTCGGAGTGCTGCCCACCCTGCTCGGAATCCTAGCGGTCCGCGCGCACGTGCTGGAGCGCAACCTGCAGCTCGTGTTTGCCCTAGGGGCACTCAGCGTGGTCGCCAATGCGGCCTTGAACCTCATCTGGATGAGACCGCTCGGGCTCAGCGGTCTGGCGCTCGCCACCACGCTCAACATGACCCTCATCCCGGGCATCTACCTCTGGAAGCTCCGGAAGATGGTGCCCTTTCAGCTGAAGCGCTGGGCCACGCCGCTGACCCTTGCGGCGGGTGCGGTCACCATCACAGCGGTCGCGGAGGTCACCACCGGTCCCCCCGACACCGTCTCTGACCTCACGCTGTGGGCCTGGTCGCTGCCGTGCTTTTTGCTACTGGCGATCGGCGCTTCAGCCACCCGTCCCCCCTCGGAGCCGAGCGCGCAGTCCACCGACGCTCAGTAGGTGTAGGTGCCGCCGACCGTGGTGACCATGCCCGCCACGGAGGACAGCCCGAGGTTCCAGGGGAGCGTGGTGCCTGGCTGGTCGTAGACGAAGCTCACCGTAATGAACGCCACGCTGCCGCTGGGCCACAAGCTGAACTGCGAGCCGTCGAGCGTAAAAGAGCCGTCGTCGACCACCGCGCAGTAGACCGTCTCGTAGCCGTCCGTGGTCATTCCGTTGTCCACGGTGACGCCGATGAGCACCCAGTCTGCGCCAATCGCGGACCAACGGAAGGACTGGTACTGGCTCATGCTGGGCGGCGAGCTGCCGGAGATAGCGGGCGACGACACGGATGGCGCGGAGCTGGGCAGCTGAAATACGGTGCTGACGTCTTCGTTGGGCAGGATGCCACCGGGGGCCAGCAGATCGTACCGACCTCCTGCAGTGAGGCTCGTCGGCTCGCCGGAAAAGCCAACCCCGTCGTAGCTGAGAGTGGTGGTGGCCCCGGAATTGGGACGCAGCGAGATCGATGTGGCGCCAGGGTCGAAGACCGCGATGGCGACGGTGCTCGTGAAGGTCTCCGAGCGACAAGTATCCAGCGAGGGAACGTACAGCTCGTGCCAGCGCACCGAGTGGGGTTCGGAGAAGTACACAACGGCACTGCGAAGGTCGGCGGGGGTGCCGCCATCCCAGTAGCCACCGGTGTAGCGGGCCAGCTCAAACGCGCCGATGAGCCCGTACTGCCCCCGGGCGTCGGCCCAATACCGGTAAGCATCCGCCATGCGACCAGAGCCCGCATCGGTCTCCACAGTGACCTGGGCGAGTCCATCGCGGCTCAGTGCGGGAGTGGTGACGACCAGCTCCGTCTCGGTTGAGCTTGTGACCACCGCCTGCTGGCCCGCAAACTCCACCACCGCGGTGTTGTCGAATGGCCCGCCAGTGATGGTGATGATGTCGCCGCCGGCATCGATGCCGTAGTCGGGAGACACTCTGTCCACGGCAATGTCGATGGGGTCGACGCTGCCGTCATCGCCCGAACCCGAACCCGAACCCGAACCCGAACCCGAACCCGAACCCGAACCCGAACCCGAACCCGAACCTGAACCTGAACCTGAACCTGAACCCGAAGCCGAACCCCCATTCAGGCCGGTGTCGGTGTCCCCATCGCTTCCGCCGCCTTCGTCACCCTCTCCACCGTCGACATCGCCCGTGTCACCGAACTTGCCGTACCCCTCTAAACCACATCCTGATGCCAGGAACACTGCAGTAAGCAGGCCAAGCCGAGCGCGTGCGAGGGACATCATGCGGTCTCCAAGTGGCCCTGGTTCGGGCGAAGCGACCGGATCATAGACGCTTCGCTGCCACTCCGAAACCCGTGCTCAGCTTCCGTCGACCGCAGGCAGGACCTCGGTCAGCTCGGAGGTAGGCAGATAGACCCGATAGACACCGGCTTGGGTGCCGACCCACACATGGTCCCCATCGGGCGCCACGGAGTAAATGGCGGGAGCATCGGGCCCGGGCAGCGAGACCATTCCCCACCGCTCACCGGAGACTCTACCGACGCTTCCGTCTTCGGCTGCGAACCACACGCCGTCGGACGTCGCGGCGACGGCAGGCACGGCCACACCGAGGTCGGCTTCTCCGAGCACGTCGTCTAACTCATTTTCTTCGTCGCCAAGACGGATGCGTTCCAGGCCGCTCCGCGTGCCCACCCATGCCCCCCCATCACTGGCGGAAAGGCACAGTGCGTGGCCGGTCTGGAGGTAGGGCTGCACTGCGCCTCCCACCACGCGGAACACCTTGCCCCCCGCTGCGACCCACAGTCCACGCGTTCCCGCAGACAGAGCGTCGACATCGCGAAACGACCAGACCGGCACAAACCGGTCCCGGGCCTCATCGAGTCGCCAGAGCCCGTCGGTGCCGCCCACAAAGAGCCCGGCCCCAGCTTGAAAGGCCGCCACATCCGAGGGTGCAGGCAGCCACCTGCCGGTGAGGTCCCCGTGGGCATCGAGCGAGATCAGTCGGTCGCCGAGGGCCCAGACATCGCCATCCAAGCCGAGGGCGACCGCCGATACGTCTGCCCCCATCGCCACCATGAGGTCGCGCGCATGGCGATGAGGCACACCCACCACCCGAAGCCCAGACGCTCCTGCCACCCACATGCCGTCCGCCTGGACCACAAGGTTGACCACCGCGGTGTGGGCCGGCCACGCACCACGCTCCGGCACCTCCACAAGAGGGGGACCCGAGCTGCGCGGAATCACCCGCGCCACTCCCGCGTCCGTGCCCACGAAGAGGGTGTCATCGGGCATCGCGTGAACTGCGCGCACCCCATCGGCCGGCAGTCCTGCCCCCCGTCCCCACATGCCGCCCTCCGGGTCCACCAAGCCCAGCTCGCCTGCTGCGGACCACAGCCCACCTGGCCCCACAGCGACCCCATACGCATCGCGGTCCACCACGGGTGACAGACCCACGGCACGGTCCGTCGCCTCTGCGAGCATCAAGCCATGCTCGGTCGTGGCCACCACCGGACCATCTGGTGTGTCCACCAACCCGTAGACATGCAGCTCATCGAGTTCTTCGAGCCAAGGCTCCACGCTGCCATCGTTCACCACACGCTGGAGCCCCTCATAGCCAGCCCACACGCCACCGCCCCGTGCAGGAGCCAGCGAAAACACCGACCACGGCGTCAAGATCGACTCGAAGTTCTCGCCACCGATTCCACGGGCCAGGCCTTGGTAGGTGCCGATCCACCAAATGTCGTCGGCCCCGAGGAGGACGGCTTGAACGTAGGGGTCTGGGAGCGCGTCATCGATGAGGTCGACCACATGACCATCTTCAAGGACAACCAAGCCCGATGCGGTGCCTGCCAGCACCCGTCCTCCGCGCGCGTCGACCGAGAGCACACGGGTGTCCGGCAGCCCGTCCGCCTGTCCCAACACCCGCCATTGCCCCGCCGATGCAGCGCCCCCCTCGTGAAGTGGCTGGGCGAGGGCTGGACGCCAGAGCAGCCCGCCCCCCACCGAGCTGGCCCAGACATCGCCGGTGCGGGGATCGTGAACCACCTGGCCCACCACATCCGCGCCTCCTCCCCATCCCCCGAGACGGCCGGTGGAGACAGGGTCATCGACAGCTTGGGGCCGTGTGACCGGGCTGCTTCGAGAGCCCCCTCTTAGACGCACGCGAAGCTGCGCGTCCAGGGGAAGGACTGGCGTCTGGAAGCCGGTGCCCACCCCACTGCCGATGCGCACCCAGCGTGCGCCGTGGACCACTTCGACATCCGCAAGATCGTGGCCGTCCCACCACACCCGCAGGGGAACAAGACCGCTGCGGTCCCCCCACTCTGCCGCGACAACCGGGACCACGCGCAAGTGTTCGGGTCGTCCCCACGGATCAGCTGCGACCGCGACTCCCGCTGCGGCCAGCCACACCAACGACAACATCACGCGCACACCTCCAGCGACACTCGCTGAGACAAGCCCGCTTGGGGCAGGTTCGCGCGAAAGGGCCGCATCTCAGACAAGGCCGTGCAGCAGCCGGCTCCACTGAGCCCAGGTGCGGTCCCACGACAAGGCACCCAGCACATAGCGACGCCCGTCGGCGCCGAGACGTTCCCGTTTTCCGGCGTCGGCAAGCAGGTCGCGCAGGGCTTGGCGAAGGGCGGTGACGTCGTCTGCAGGAACTGGAACACCGCGCCCACCTGTGGCCTCTCGGACCGCCGGCTGGTCGAACCACACCACCGGCAGTCCACACGCCATGGCCTCGACGACCGATGTGGAGAAGCCCGCCTCTACGATGCTGGGAACAACCGCTAAGTCCGCACTCTGGAGGACAGGCGCGATGCGGATGGGGTCCAGCACGAAGTCAACCGGCTGCGACCAGGCCTGTACCCGCAGCTGGTCGAGGTAGACGGGGTCGCCGATGGAACCTGCGATGGTGAGGCGAACCTGACGCTTCTCGCGGGCCGGCAAGCGGGCGACCGCATCAAGGGCGAGGTGCTGGCCTTTTTCAGGCAGGATTCGTCCGGTGACGACGATGTGCATCCTGCCGTCGATGCGCGCGGCAAGGCCACTGGGGTCGGACCGAAACTCGCTGGTGTCGACGCCCACTGGAATCACGCGGAGCTTGCCTTCCGGGAGCCCCGCCGCCGTGAGGTGACGTGCCGTCGCGGCATCGGGGACCACCACCGCTGCCGCCCGACGCGCAGCAGTCGCAAAAGCACGTCGGCGCAGCTGGTCTCGTGGACGAGGCACCACGCGCACAATCTGCTGGACCACGTCGACAAAGGGGCACGGTAGCGGTGGAAGGGACAGGGTGCGGCTCACCACGATGTCTGGCTTGAAGCGCCGCACCTCGTCGTGGACAGCGCGGCCAAATCGCCACCGCGCGCTCGAAACGGACAGTCCCCCCAGCTCCACTGCGACGGCTTCTGCGGGCACCATTGCGCGGTCTCGATGCCAGCCCGACACCAGCCGCACTTCCATGTGGGGACGCGCGTGGCGCACCAGGTCGAGAAAGGCCCGGCCCGCACCAGACCACTCATCGGGAGGCAGACGCGGGCTGCACATCAGCAGCTTCACGTCGCGCTCCCAGCGCTGCCGGCTCCAGAGGGACTCACAGGCCGGTGCCGTAGATGATGTAGGCCGCACCGCCTTCGCTCGCCCCGCGGTCGTTGCTCGCGGAAGTGACGAGAATATCGATGACTCCGTCGCCATTGACGTCGCCGCCCGAAGAAACCCCCGCACCCGCGTGATCCTCGATGGCTTCGCCAAACACCCGGAAGTCGCCGTCGGAGAAGGTGCGACTGCCAGAGACCGGCCCATAGAACAGCGCAGCGCCGCCGGCATTGGCGGCAGCTTGGTCGTTGTCGCGGGCAGAGAGCCACACGTCGACCTTTCCGTCGCCCGTCATGTCGCCATCGGCAGCGACGGCGTCGCCGAGTCGGTCGCCCGGTTGGTCCCCCACGATGCGCGCGGTCGCAGCGCTCAGGTCGGCAGTGCCAGCGTCGATGGGACCGGAAAACACCGCCACCAGTCCTTCGGGGGTGGAACCCGTGGCGTAGCCGGGCGCACCGATGACAACGTCGGCATACCCATCCCCATCGAGATCCCCCACAGCGACCGACTTTCCGGCGTTGTGTTCGACGTCCTCTCCCATCAAGATGGCGTGCGCATCGGCAGCGGACACACGACCCGAGAGCGGTCCAGGCCACACGACCACAAGGCCATTGCCATCGCCGCCCGGTCCGGTCTCACCACCCGCAATCACATCGGCCATGCCGTCCCCATCGATGTCTCCGGCGGCGGCGGATGTTCCCAGGCGGTCGTAGCGCTCCGCCCCCTCGATGACCGCTGTGGCCCCGCTGAGTCCCACCGAGCCGCTGTTTCGTCCGGACACCACGTAGAGCGCACCCTGGGACTGCATGCTGCCATCGCCGTAGCCGACGGCCCCGACGAGGAGGTCCACAGTGCCATCCCCGGTGACATCGGCCCCGCCGGAGACATGCCCACCTGCCACGTCGTAGGCGTACTCGCCCACGATGCGGATGTAGGCATCGACCAGCACCATCGACGCCGTGAGCGGACCACGCACCACGTAGGCCTCGCCCGAGTCGTTGCCACCGCCCTTTGCATGAAAGGCGCCCACGATGAGATCGGCGTAGCCATCTCCATCGACGTCACCGGCCGGAGCGACTGCCTCACCGGCGTTGTGCGAAGTGCCGACGCCGTCGAGAAACACACCGGGGTCGGACAGTGGAGCCACCCCGGAGACGGGCCCCGCCTGCAGCCAAGCGCCGGAAGCGATGTAGACGCCGCCGCTGTCGGTGCCCCGCGCATCGGCCCGCCACGCCCCCACGGCCACTTCGGCAAGACCATCGCCGTCCATATCACCCACGATGGCCCCAGCGATGCCCGCCTGCTCATTGCCGGAGGTGCCGTAGAGGATGAGGTCGGCGTCACCGAGACTGGCCTGACCAGTGCGCAGGCACTCGGTGTCGTCGCCATTGCAGTCGTCGTCACGGCCGTTGTTGCAGACCTCAGCCATGCCCGGATTGACCTCAGGCTCGTCGTCGTTGCAGTCCGTGCCATCGGCCACAAAGCCAGGGGACCGCTCGCAGGAGAACACCTCGACGTCGGGGTTGCCGAAGCCGTCGAGGTCGCCGTCGGAGAAGAAGCTGCGGGCATCGACGGCATCTTCGTCGAAGGAGCCGTCGCAGTCGTTGTCCATGCCGTCGCAGAGCTCGTCGGCGCCCGGGTAGATGGTGGGGTCGGTGTCGTCGCAGTCTTCGGCCGCCGTGAAGCCATCGAGATCGTTGTCCGCATCGGAGTCGAGTCCGGTGTCGGGCCAGATGAGCGTAGTCTTGGTGGTCTTGCAGCCAACGAGCGCCAAGCCCAGCAGGACGCCGAGCAAGACACGGGAAGTGGAGACGAACACCGAACCTCCGGGGGCCCCCAACAACGAGGCCGCCTCGCAGCCTAACCGAGGCCGGGCAGGGGCAGGGGGCTTGCGTAGACCCGGCCACGGTGTCACGGAGCGAGCGCGAACCCGCCCGCACCCGAGGCGGCGTCGCTCTCGGAGATCGAATGCAAGTCGGGCTGGTCGGTTGGCGCGGAATGGTGGGCAGCGTGTTGCGATCGCGCATGACCGAAGCAGGGGACTGGCAAGGACTCTCGCCAGTGTTCTTCTCCACCTCTTCCCCCGGTGGACCGCCGCCTGAGGCGCCCGGAGCAGCCCAGGCTCCCCCTCCCCTCGCCGACGCCTTCGATCCCCAGGCACTGGCTGCCTGTGATGTGCTGGTCACCTGCCAGGGCAGCGAGTGGACCAAGCGCATGCACCCACAGCTCAGAGAGAACGGCTGGCAGGGCATCTTCATCGATGCGGCGAGCGCACTTCGCATGGCACCCGAGGCCTGCATCGTGCTCGACCCCCTCAACCGTGACCGCATCGATGCTGCACTTGAGCGTGGCATGCGCGACTTCATCGGCGGCAACTGCACGGTGTCATTGATGCTGATGGGGCTTGGGGGACTGCTCCAAGCCGGCAAGGTCGAGTGGATGACCACCATGACCTACCAGGCGGCCAGCGGCGGCGGTGCCCGCAAGATGACCGAGCTTGTACGGCAGATGAGCGATCTCGGACGAGCCGGAGAGGCGCTGGGTCCCGCCGCAGCAGCACTGGACATCGAGCGAGCCGTCCGCGACCAGCTGCATTCACCGACCCATCCCACCCGATCCATTGGACACCCCCTTGCCGCCAGTCTCTTGCCCTGGATCGATGCCGCGATGCCATCAGGACAGTCGCGAGAGGAGTGGAAGGCCCAGGTCGAAGCGGCCCGCATCCTGGGCTTGGAGCCAGACGTCCCCATCGACGGCGTGTGTGTGCGGGTGGGCAGCCTGCGGTGTCATGCGCAGGCGGTGACGATGTGCATGAAGCCCGGGGTTGAGCTCGCCGAGATCGAAGCGCTCATCAAAGACACCAGCCCCTGGACCATCTTGGTGCCCAACACGCCCGAGGCCACACTCGCTCAGCTCACGCCTGCGGCCACGACCGGCCTGCTCACCGTGCCGGTCGGACGTCTGCGCCAGATGACCACTTCGCCGCGCCACTTCTGTGCGTTCACCGTGGGCGACCAGCTCCTTTGGGGGGCAGCCGAGCCGCTCAAGCGGATGCTCTCAATTGTACGAGAACATCAAAGCTGAGACCGTTTAGGTGGGCTCACTGGCACCGGGTGCACCACGCTCGACCCACGACAGGATCTTGCGCACATCCGACCAGCGGTGGCGACTCCACCAGCCTCCAAGCACCGTCATGGCGACTTGGCGGCCATCCCGAAGCCGGAACACGGCGGTGAAACAGTGGCGAGCGGTGTCGGTGTAGCCGGTCTTCGCCGCGACAATCTCGGTATGGCGGCGCTTCACGAGCTTGTTGGTGGTGTAGAGCCGCTTGGTGCGGTTGCGGGTGTGGTCTTCGAGGTCCCAGTAGGGTGCACTGACCGCGGGATGCACGGTGGGATGCAGCGACGCTGCGATGATGGCCCGGGTCATGTCGCGGGCGGTGGACAGGTTGTCGTCCTCGACGCCAGATGGATCCGAGAAGGTGGACTGGTCCATGCCCAGGTCGGCGGCGACCGTGTTCATGCGCTCGATGAAGGGGTAGTGCGGAAGACCGGCAACCCGGGCAAGCGCGTAGGCGGCACCGTTGTCGCTGCGGACCAGGGCGGCTCCGAGGAGGTCCCAGCCGGAGGTGCAGGTGCCGTTGCGCAGACGGGTGACCGCGCCGGGCCAGCTCGGACGGGTGGACGAGTCGAGGCAGATCTCGCGGTCCATGTCAGGCATCTCGGAGGCGAGGGTGAGCGCCGACACCACCTTCGTGAGGGACGCGACGGGCCGCCGGTCATCTGCGTTGCGGCTGAGCAGCACCTCGCCAGATCCAAGGTCGTAGACGAACACCGCTTTGCTGCGTAGGCCGAGGTTGGGGCCCACACGGTCGGGCGAGTCGGAGATGTGGTCGAGGACCAGAAGCGCCTCGTCCTGGCCTTCCGGGAACCAGGTCGGCGGGGCCCACGCCAGCGGCTCGGGCTCGGCGTCGGCCGTCGGAGCCTCCGCAGGCACCGGAGTGGCATCAAGCAGTGCCAGCTCGAGTATTCCGAGCGCCGGCGCACCAATTCCAGTGGCCGATGCTTCGACGCTCAGAGCAGCCATCGTCGGCGGCGCACCGGCGGTGAGCGCCCGGAGCGCGGCGGAAGGTGAGGCGGCACGGGCCACGATCTGGTCGCGCAGAGCCGTCGCCATCACAGCAATGATGGTGCAAGCAAACGAGACCACGGCCAGCCGAAGAATCCGGCGCATCCACAACCCCCGGGGGTAGGAAGGACCCGGGGAGTAGAACTGCCTTTCACTTGTCACGTCAAGGGGAACCTTTGACGCAGTCTCGTGGTTTGACATGAAAGGCCCTTGGTGCCCGGGAAAGTCGCTCCAACACGACCCATGGCGAGCGCCACACGTTCCACGATCGATCCCAGCGCTTTCCCCTTCTCCAAGTGCCAGCGCCCCCTGGAGCTCAGGCGCCCCTGGAGCTCAGGCGCCCCTGGGGATCAGGCGGCACGGCTCCTACACATCACAGTCCGCGCTGTCGGAAACCGACCCGTGGACAGCCCGGTCTCTGAAGACCAGCTCAAGAACGAGGAAGGCGGCCCCCAGTCGAGCTGGGGAGCCGCCTTGCGCATCATGGCCCGAAGGCCACGCGCCTCAGTTCATCTTGACGATGGCGTGAGGGCTGACGCGCTTCATGCGACCGCCGGCCTTGCGAACCTTGAGAAGGCCGGACTTGCGAAGACGCTCTTTGCGCTTCTTGGCTTTGAGCTTTGCGCGATGCCGCGCAGACTTGCCGGAACGAACCGACATAGGACACCTCCGATACGGGGAAAGACCCGCGCGGCTATCCCGAAATCTCACCATCCTCAAGGACTCCTTGCAGGATGGTCGTCATCTGGTCGTCAGCGGGGCCATCGTGGGGACTCGAACCGCCGGTCCCATCGCTGCGATCCTCCTCCGCCGACCGTGCTGAAGCCCCCTCGCGCAGACGGACATCGCCGGACAGCCGCTGCTCGGATACCGCCCGCGCGGACACTCGCCCTCTGGAGCTCCAATGCGTCGCGCAGGCATCCTCCTTCATCCCACGAGCCTGCCGGGGGGTGGGCCCGCCGGTCAGCTCGGTGACGACGCCTACCGATTCCTGGAATTTCTCGCGAAGGCGGGCTGCACCCTGTGGCAGGTGCTTCCGCTACAGCCGCCGGGAGCTGGCCTGTCGCCCTACGACAGCCCGAGTGCCTTCGCGATCGGCACCCACCTCATCAGCCTCGACCGCATGGTCGCAGGTGGCCTGCTGAACAGCCACGAGCTTGGCGACATCCCCAACCGTCCCAACCACGTCGACCGCGCGGCGCTTGAGCACTGGCATGCCCCCCTGGTGCGCCTCGCCTCACGTCGGTACGCCGAGCAGTCCCCCGTGGAAGTCGACGCCTTCGCCGACCGTCATGTCTGGGTTCGCGACTATGCGCTGTACCAGGTACTGCGCGAACACTACGAGGTCGACGGCTGGCAGCACTTCCCCGCTGGGCTTGCAGCACGCGACGAGGCCGCCCTCGCCGAAGCCCGAGACACCCATCGAGACGCCATCCAGGCCGGCATTGCAGCGCAGCTCCTGGTCCGCAGGCAGTGGAAGGCCATCCACTCCGCCGCCCGCGAGCACGGCATCGAGATCATCGGCGACGTACCGATATTCGTATCCGGCGGCAGCAGCGACGTGTGGGTCCACCGCCACCTGTTCCGCGGTGGCGAAGACCCCTGGACCGGCGGCTGGCGCGCCGACCCCGTCACCGGTGTTCCGCCAGACTACTTCAGCCCCACCGGCCAGCGATGGGGCAACCCCCACTACGCCTGGGACGCCCACCGGGCCGACAATTTCGACTGGTGGCGGGCGCGCATCGACAACGCGCTCGACCTCGCAGACCACGTGCGCATCGACCACTTCCGAGGCTTTGCCGCAGCCTGGGAGATCGGCGCCGACACCCACGATGCCACCCAGGGCCACTGGGGACCCGCGCCCGGGCGCGCGCTCTTTTCGGCTGTGAGAGACCACCTGGGCGGTCGACTGCCCTTCGTCGCAGAAGACCTGGGCATCATCACCCCTGATGTCGAAGCACTGCGCGATGACTTCGGCCTGCCCGGCATGAAGGTGCTCCAATTCGCCTTTGGCGGCGGCGACGCGCACCCCTTCCTGCCCCACACCTACGCCACGCCCAACTGCATGGCGTGCACCGGCTCCCACGACACCGACACCGCGCTCGGCTGGTACCAGTCCACCGACTCTCGCTCCCAGCACCGCTACCGGGTCTATGCGGGACGCGATGGCAGTGAGCCCGGCATCGACATGGTCCGGCTGGCCTGGGCCAGTGTCGCGCGGTGGTCCATCGCCCCGCTTCAGGACGTCTTCAACCTCGACGCCTCCCATCGCATGAACACCCCGGGAACTGCTGAGGGGAACTGGCTTTGGCGCGCGCCCTGGCTAGACTACAGCGCTGCTGACCGCCTCCGCGCCATGACCGAAGCCTACGGTCGCCTGCCTGGTGCCACTGTTCAAGCGCCCGGCCACCACTGAGCCCGCGCCCTCCCCACGGGAGCCGACGTGATTCGACGAATCGTAAACCTACCCTTTCGAGTGCTCGGCAAGGCCGCGCGCGCTTTTCAGGACCGCGAGGATGCCGCCATGAAGGCCGTCCACGCCGTCGCCGAACCGGCCGAAGACGACCTCGAAAACGTCCCACAGTTCGACACTCCCGTCGACTTCGACACCGGCTCCACCGGCATGGGGATCGCCGCCGTGCGCGCAGCGGTCGACGGCCCGCAGCCGGTCCAATTCGTCGACGTCCGCACAGCTGCCGCGTACTCCGAAAACGGTCTGCCAGGCGCCCTTCACCTGCCGTTGGCCACCCTCGGAATCCGGCTAGCCGAGCTCCCCCCCGCCAACGTCAAGGTGGTCGTCTACGGTCGCGCCAACGAGCCTGAGGTCGTGGAAGCCGCGCGCTTTTTGAGGTGGAGAGGCTTCGAGGACGCTTGGCACCTCGAGGGCGGCATCTCTGCTTGGTCCCATCAGCGCGACCAAAGCTGATCCGACCCCCGCAACGACATAGGATGCACGTCCAAGTCGTAGGGCCGGCGCAAACAACCGGCGCAAACAACCGGCGCAAACAATCGGGAGGTCCCATGTCCCAGTCAAAGTTCGACTGGTCCCGCACCGGCGCGCGCGCCGCCATCGTCTCCACCATCCCAGTGCTTCTGGCCTGCGGGGGGATGCTGAATTGCGGCCGAACCGTCAACAAGATCATTCCAGCCGTGCGGGAGATCGACCCGGACTTCAACACCGAGCCCGTCGACTGTGAGCGCGACTTCCCCGCCCCCACTCCGAAGGGCTGCTACATCGAGCGCATCCGGTGTGGCTCGGTCATCGAGGCCAACAACGCCTCAGGCTTCAAGCAGTTCGACGAGACCTTCTACCAGGCGCAGAAGTGCACTCCGGAGCGCCACGGCTACGCCGAAGGCCAGGACTCGCCCTATGCACTCGACCTGCCGCCCAACACCTGGGCAGACATCGTCCTGGTGAGCGACTGCGCTGACCTCGACGTGTTCAGCGCCACCTGGGACAAGCCCACAAAGTGCCCCACCCCGTCCCACACCAACATCAACCAGTGTGAAGCCGACACCAGCCGCCGGGGCGGTGCCATCGTCATCACCACGGTTAACAAGCCCGAGAAGCACCTCGTGTGGATCGACGGCAAGCACGGCGCGGTGGGCAACTACCGCCTGGAGATCAAGTGCCGCACCTACCGATAAGCGTTGCAAGGTCGGGGCGGTGGCTTGTCGCTGCCCTCGGAGGACTGTTGGTCTGGTCGCTGGCATGCGGACCGCTGGCCATTGAGGGCGATGAGGCGGTGCCGAAGTCAGGCGAGAGACCGGCTGCTCAGACCGGCCCCTCGGGGGACGCGGTGACCGCTGAGGCTGCTGGCGAGCCCGACGTCGCATGCGACGACTCTCTCGCTGTGCCCCGGGCGTCGGGCTGCGCCATCGAGTCCATCGCTTGCGGAGAGTCCATCGAAGCCAGCAATGCAGGTCAAGCCAGGCACTTCGACGACGCGTTCTACCGTTCGAAGTTCTGCACCCCTCGGTCCGCCGACTACGAGTCCAGCCCCGAAGCCGTGTACGCGCTCACGGTGCCCGCCGAGATGCAGGCCGATGTCTACCTCGACACCCCCTGCGAAGACCTCGACCTGTTCAGCATTCGCTGGCCCCACCAAGACCGATGTCCCACCTCCAGCACCAGCACCGGCGAGTGCGAGGGGTCCACCAAGGAAGGGCAGGACACCGTGCGCATCGTGGCGGTCGGGCGCGACGAGAAGCATCTCGTGTGGGTCGATGGCAAGAAGGGCAACACCGGCAACTTCCGCATGCGGGTGGAATGCCGTCCAGCGCGGTGAGAAGGCGTCTGGCCACTTGGGCGACCCGGCTACTGCAGGTCGGGGCCTCGCTGCTGGTGCTCTATTTTCTGTTTCGAGAGGTCGATGTGGACGGCCTCACGAGCCTGTGGCCTCGGCTGCATCTCGGCTGGCTCGCGCTCGCGCTGGGTCTGAAGGCCTTGACCCTGCTGCTCCACGAGGTGCGGCTGTGGGTGTCGCTAAATCCACCTCGTCCGCCGTTGTGGCGCGTCGTAGCCATCGGGTTCGCCTCGGCCTGCCTCAACCTGGTGCTGCCCGGCCGAGCGGGAGACCTTGCGGCGGTGGGCATGCTGGTGCGGGAGTGTCGCCTTGGACCCGGCACAGCTGCGGCCGGGGTCGGGGTGGTGGCCTTTCTCGAAGCCGCAATGTTTGGACTCACGTTCGCGATCGCACTGGCGGTTGGGGCGCCTCGCTGGAAGGAGGTGGTGGGACCGGAACAGTGGCTCCAGGCGCTCTCCGGGGTCACTGGGCTCACGCTCCTGGGCATCGCGATTGCCGTGCTCGGCGTGATGATAGTGCGGCGATTTATGGGCGACCCTGCACCAGAGCCCGCCGGGACCAGCCCTGTCGTGATGGTGCGTGAAGCCCTGCTTCAGGCATCGACCAACCTGGCGGCTCCCCTCACCCTGGCGCTCAATGCCGGCCTCGCCCTGGTGCAGGTGATTGGCATGCTGGCCGCCTTCGCGATGCTGTTTCCAGCAGTGGGCATCGACATACCGGTGCCCATGCTCGCAGCAGCGGGCATTCTCACGGTGTCGTCGCTGGCGTCCATTCTGCTGCCCCCCAGCCTTGGAGCGGGTCCGGCAGCAGCAGCCGTGTTTGTGCTCGGCGCCTTCGGCCTGGGACAAGCCGACGCCCTGGCCTACTCGGTGGGCTGGTGGGCCGTGTCCGTGGGTCCCTCGGTGGTGCTGGGACTGCCCGCATTCTACGGCCGCGGTGAGCGACTCTGAGCAACTCTGAGCAGCTCTGAGCAACTCTGAGCAGCTCTGAGCAGCTCGGAGCAGCTCTCAGGGGGCATCGGAGTCCGGCTCAATAGGCAACGGTCGATAGGCCGCCCAGAAGCCTCCTCCCACGGCGAGCATAGTGAATACCAAGGCGCTCTGAACAAGCGCCTCCCCGCCGTCCACACCCTCGGGCACCATCCAGATACCCGGATGCGCCACCACCAGCAGCCACACTCCAGCCGTCGGTCGCATCCCCGCACCTCGACGTCGGGCCACCCAGGACGCAGCCAGGGCCACCCCGAGAGTCAGCGCCACGCAGCCCCAGCCAGCCACCTCAGGAGAGACCGTCACGACGAGGTCCTCACAAGCATCCGCTGGGCCAGGCGCCTCGCTCGGTCTCTCACGCGAACGCGTCGGCGCGGTTCGTCCACTGGCTCCGTCCCGCTGTCTTCCAGATTTTCCAGGTCTCCGGGCAGTCCCACAGACAGGGTCACTCCCTGGCGCTCGTGCACCCACGCCGCCACCGCCTTCGCACCGACACCGCACACATGGACCGGCACCCCTATGGCATCTGCGGCCTCCGCCAGTCCCATCGCAAGCACCATGGCTGCCGCCACCCCACCGACCTGAGCGGCGGGCTTTCCGGCACCAATCGCGACCGGAACCACAACGGCCTGAAGTGGCCCCATCGCATCAACCACGGTGGCCAACACCACAGCGCAGTCCGCTGCATCGGCCTCGGGCACGGTGATGCAGAAGACATCGCTGGCCGCCACACGTGACAAGCGGACCTGGTCCCGTGCCCCCCACACCACTCGCGCGCCTCGGTCGGAGAGCCTCTGCGCAAGCGCCTGGCCTTCCGGTAGATCTGAGTCAGCGACGAGCACCACGGACTTGGTCATCTCGCCTCCTCCGTGGAGCGTGTCGCCCCAGTACCACGTATCAGCGATTGGGCGGTTGCCCCCATCGGCAAGAGTCCAGGGACGCACCAGACGCGTTAACGGGTTGCGGCCTGCGCTCGACGCCCTACGGCGCCGCGCCATACTGCAGGGCCCTTGGCCCCGCCCCAAGACCCGCCTCTCAGGGGAAGACGACCATGAACCAGTCCATCGCCAAGCCCGCTCGCATCGGCTTCGCAAGCATCTTCAGCACTCTCGCCGCGTGTGCCGCCCTAATGGCTGCTCCCGGGTGCGACAGCGACGATCCCTGCCAGGACTACGTCGACTACGTGTGCGACTGCGGGTCCGAAACCTGCAACGATGTCCGCAACACCTACGAGGGTGCAGACGCCAAGCTCCAGGACGAGTGCGAAAACGCACTCCAGGACCTTGAACAGGCAGACAAGGAGGCCGACGAAGAATGCGCCGGCGTGGGTGGCTCCGACACAGGCGCCTGAGCCGGGCTCTTTCGCCTCGACTCCCTCCGCTCGAGACCATCGCATTACACACTTGGTCTTCAGCGCGCGCTGGTGCATTCCACCGGCGCGCTGTCGTTCTTGGATCACTCTGGCAGGTCCGACGCGAGAATGCTGCCGTCATCAACATCTTGGTATGATGTCTCCGGCGTCACGCCCGCCCGCCAACGCATCGCCACCACGACGCCAGCCCCCACAAGGAGCGCAAGACTGCTCAGCTGTCCGGTGCTCCAGGGCACACCGAGCACAATGTGGTCCGCGCCCCGCACCAGATCGCCGCGCAGGCCCTCCACCAAGAACCGCAGCAGCCCGTAGGCCGCGAGCATCACCGCAAGCACCTGACCATCGAAGCGCCGCGCCCGACGAGTGAGCCAGTGCAGTCCTCCCGCGAGCGCAAGCACGCCCGCGCTCT
>Ga0315321_10000219_pt1 | contig 39565 bp, 36 predicted proteins | sample M180m21515metaG_FD_203464 | JGI IMG/M metagenome (GOLD analysis project Ga0315321, IMG submission 203464) | Ammonia-oxidizing marine archaeal communities from Monterey Bay, California, United States - M1 80m 21515 | ecosystem: Environmental > Aquatic > Marine > Intertidal zone | place: USA... | reverse complement strand
GCTAATCATTCCCCCGTACCCGGTCGCAATATTGACTCCCAGCACAGCCAACACAGCGATGATCACTTGCGTGTGTTGCCTGAGTTCCGTGGTGGTGCTGACAAAAGGTAAGCAAACTAACCAAGTCGTAATTAGAACTACGGCGATGCTTTGCAGCGGCTTTATTCTGACACTTCCGCGCATCAGACGCGCTCTATTCGTTTTGTGCCGTATAAACCAGCTGGTCTGACGAGGAGTACCGCTGTCATTGCTATCAGCACCGGCAGAACGCTTAACTCGAACCCGATAAATGGCACGTAAGCCGGTATTAAAGTCTGGCTCATGCCAACTATCACTCCGCCTACAAGCGCTCCTTTAGGAGAATCCAGTCCACCCAATGTTGCAGCTGCGAAGGCATAAACAAGGACCCGTAGCATCATGCTCGGCTCCAGTAGGACTGAGTTTGCACAGATACATGCCGCTAAAGCACCGAAACCCGCCGCCAAAGCCCAGCCATACATCAGGATTCTTCCCACGGGGATTCCCACAAGTTCTGAGTTGGTTTGGTTTACAGATACAGCTCTAAATGCAAGCCCAATCCGTGTTTTCTTTAATAAAAAAATCAGGCAAATGAGGACTACAAATAATAAAGCCCACACGCCGATAGTCGAGTACCTCAGTCGTGCTCCAAAAATGTCAAAGTTCTGCCCAGCTCCAGTCGGAAATAGTGCCGGGAAAACACGTGGACCAGTTCCCCACCATTGCGCCATGAGCGAGTTTATAACCAGCAATAATCCTATGCTGACATTGACCAGAGATAGCTCTGGGGCGTTCCTTAGGGGCCTTATGAGTACTCTCTCCGTAGCAGCTCCTACGGCCATACCAGCTAGGACTGCACCCATAATTGCGAGCGGAACAGACAAAGGCACGCCGGGAATAAGTCCGGCCAACCCACCACCCTTTAACCTTGGTTGGGGACCAACTAGAAATACAAAAGCAATGTAGCCACTAAACGTAGCCATTTCGCCTTGTGCAAAATTCAATAATCCCGTCGCTCTGAAAATAATTACAAGGGCTAATGCCAGAGAGGAATATATGGCGCTGTTAAACAACGCATCAAAAATTCGTTGCAGGAGAAGTACGTAATCCATAGATGCTTTTCAGATAGTAGTACGATTCAGGAATCAAAGAGCGGGAGAAAGCATTTGCTCACTCCCGCTCTTTTTAATTTATCTAAACGATGCTGAATTAGTTATTAGCTGTATTGAGTTATAAACAACCAAAGACCGTAAAGCACCACAAAAAGGAAGCCTAGACCGCCGATAAGTCTCGCCATACCAGCTTGTCCCTTTATCGATTCAGGTCGCTTACCAGCAGCAAGTGCCTTCAGCTCATTCGAGCCAACGAGCATAGCGACTGGCGCCGTGACAAGAATCGAGAATCTTAAGCCGAATGCTAAACAGCCAACTATCAGGTTATTCACATTCATTAACAACCAGCCAATTGTGACGAGGACAGGTCCTACTATCGCAAGTTTCATAGCTGATTGCGCTCTGTCAGATTCCATACCTGGATCGAAACTATCCAAATCCTCGGCAGGAGTTCCATCAGGACGAATTGGAACAATCTTTATCAACCTATTCTGAACTGACTTTGCCAAAGACACAATTCCGCCTGGTGCAAAGAACGTGAAAAGAATCAAGATCAAGCCAAAGATTGCCTTTGCCAGAGGTCCGTCACCATTCAGAGTGTAAAGACCCAACGGAATCGAAATTCTTTTTGTTAAGTCATTTACCCAAACGACGAAGAGCCCACCAAGAAGTGATCCTTGAAGAGTTCCAACACCGCCAATAACGAGGCCGATAATGAGGTCAACAGCTAGCAGGAACGTGAAGTCCTGACCGGCAACGAACCCCTTATCAAGGCACCACATTAATCCAGCTAGAGAGCCGAGACCTGCGCTGATCGCGAAGTTCACAGTTTTAACAATAGGTAGATTCACGCCATAAACAGCTGCGCCAGCTTCGTTATCACGAATTGCTAACACGGCCCGTCCTGGGCGACTGCGAATGTAGTTGGTTACTAACATAAGAGTGATGCCAAGGATTAAGACAATGCACCAGTAACGGTAAGCAGAGCCACCTCGGGCACCATCAACTCCAGGAAGCCATTCGAAGTAGCTCGGAGCAATTACCTCTTCGGATACGCCTTTTCCGTTAGGGCCGCCAGTTCTCTTAGCAATTCCTAATTCGTCGATATTGACGAGTGTCGGGAAAACGGTCGCTTGCGCGATAGTTATTAATGCCAGATAGAGGCCCTTGACTCTCAAAGCCGGTAATCCAACGAGGATACCTAGAGCGAAACCAACCGTAACCACGACTGGTAGCGCCATCCAGAAATCCCAGTTTTCATCTTGGACAAGGGAGGCAGTTACGAACGCCCCCACTCCCATGAAAGCGGAGTGACCAAGAGCCAACATTCCGTTGAAACCTACAACGAGGTTGACAGCTAGAATCGCCACACTGAGCACCAGTGCACGGTTCATTTTCCCAATTTCGAATGGCTGCAAGACCACGGGAATTAACAGCACAAATGCTGCTAGGTATAGATACTGGACATATTGCCAGCGTTTATGTTCTGCGCCGCCTTTAGCAACGACAACAAGTGGTGAACTCATTTACAATCTCCTCCAGTTGTCTCAGACGCGCTCTACGCGGCGGGATCCGAAGAGACCCGACGGGCGGAAGAGCAGGACAATAAGAATAAGTACGAACGCCGCAGCAAGCTGCAGAATTGACATGTAAGCCTGACCAAAGACAACTACCCCTAGCCACATGACTAGAACCGCTTGGATCAAACCAATTAGGATACCGCCCATTACAGCGCCTCCCAGGCTATCAAGACCACCAAGGGCCGCTCCAGCGAGAGCATAGATAAGGATAGTCGCCATCATGTTTGGGTTAACACCGCCTAGTTGCGGTGCAACAAGAACTGCTCCAAGTGTTCCGAAAGCAGAAGCGATAGCCCAACCGAATCCAAGAGTTCTACCTGTATGAACTCCAACTAGTCGAGCTGACTCCACATTCGATGAAACTGCACGGAAAGCCAAGCCCATTTTGGTCTTATTGAGAATAAGACCAAGTAAGAAGAGCGCCAAAGCTAATGTCAGCCAAATACCAATGGATTGATATTTAAGCCGGCTACCCAAAATCATTACGAATCTATCGCCACCAAGACCAGGAACCCAGGACGGGAACTTGCCAAATGGGTTGGTAAGAATTCGGACCTGATAGTTCCAGATATCGCCCGCCAATGCGTTGAATATCAGGAACAGACCAAGTGTAATGAGCACCACCGGAAGGTGATCAGCAGGATCAAACGGTCGCGTTAGCGTTCTTTCGATAAGAGCACCTAGACCGGCGCTTATAATCATGGCGATCAGAATTGATAGCCAGAGCCAAAGGCCCTGCTCCATGTGTAATACATAGACCATGAAAGCGCCGATCATAGCCAACTCGCCTGTAGCGAAGTTGATCAGAGTCGTTGCTTTGAAAATAAGCACTAGCGAAAGTGCTACCGTCCCATAAATTGCTCCGAGACTTAAGCCGTTAAAAACAAAGTCTGGAAGAATATCAAAATTCCAAGTCATATCTTCTGGTCCTCCTCAGGCGCCTAAGTACGCTTCCTGCACTGCAGGATCGCTCTTAAGTTGGTCGGCGGGTCCGGAAAGAGTTATCTCGCCACTTTCGATGACGTAACCATAGTCAGCCATGTCGAGAGCAAGATTGGCATTTTGTTCCACGACTAACATGGTCAAACCAGTCTCTTTGTTTAAGTTTGTGAAGCGTGTAAATAAATCTTCAATAATAAGTGGAGCGAGTCCAAGCGAAGGCTCATCTAAGAGGAGCAGCTTGGGGCGAGACATTAAGGCACGAGCTACAGCAAGCATCTGCTGCTCTCCGCCTGAAAGCGAGCCAGCCAGCTGCTCTCGCCTCTCAGCAAGCCTCGGGAAAATCTCAAACCAGCGGTCTATATCCTCGTTGATTTCCTTGTCTTTACGCACGTATGCGCCTACAAGAAGATTATCGTTGACAGAGAGTTCTGGGAAAGTACCCCGGCCTTGCGGCACGTGCGCTACGCCTTTTCGAACAATTTCTGCAGTGCCAAGCCGACTAATATCCACTCCGCCTAGCGACACATCTCCAGAAGAGTTACACATGTTGCAGATAGCTCGAAGCGTCGTAGTCTTTCCGGCTCCATTAGCGCCCAGGATTACAGACACCTTGCCTTGAGCAACTTCGAAATCTAGACCTCGAAGAACCTCAACAGCCCCGTACGAAGCATGAAGATTCTTTGCAACTAGTCCTACGTCATCAATTACATCGTCGCTCATTATGAACTCCCCAAGTAAGCCTCGATAACTTCCGGGTCGTTACGCACGACATCCGGGTCACCGTCAGCAATTTTGCGTCCAAAGTTAAGCACAACCAGCTTTTCGCTGATCCCGAGCACCATCTTCATATGATGCTCAACGAGCAGCACACTCAAGTTATGGCGATCACGCAGACCTTTTATGTCTGCAGCGAGCGAGTCAACTTCAGCGTGTGTCAAGCCCGACGCTGGCTCATCAAGCATGATGAGGCGAGGGTTAGCTATAAGTGCCCTGGCTAATTCGATTCTTTTCAAAGTACCGAACGGGAGCCCAGCAGCAGGATGAAACGCCACTTCTTCGAGGCCAATTTCTTCTAAAGCGGCCCATGCACGATTACGGAGATCTTTTTCTTCTCTTCTCATGCTTGGAAGTCTTAAAGCGGCTGAAACCACATTAGATTTTGTGTTGGTGTGATCACCAACCATCACGTTTTCTATAACCGTCATGCCTGGCCATAATGCCAGGTTTTGGAAAGTTCGGTACACACCAACTTCACTGATCTGGTGAGCCGACATGGCCGTTAGATCTTTCCCATCAAAAGTGACCGAACCAGCTGTTGGGTCATAAATTCGGCTGACAACATTAAACAACGTTGTCTTACCTGCACCATTCGGACCTATCAGGCCAAGGATCTGGCCTTCTTCTAAAGTAAACGACAGGTCGTCGAGCGCACGAATTCCGCCGAATTGGACAGAGATATCTGCAACTTCAAGCAACGCCACGCGCCGCACCCCCTTTCAATTAACTACACAAAAGCACTTTGCCCAGCGTGAGCGAAAGCTACCAGGCTCTCAGCCACACGCAAGTTTCCTGGGCAATTATCTTACTTTTCCTCAAATCGCCCCTCAAATTAATTTCAATATTTTTGTTCGGGGAGGAGGACTCGAACCCCCAATGACTGGACCAGAACCAGTTGTGTTACCAATTACACCATCCCCGATCAAGATGGTTTTGCGTTTACTTATCTTGAGTATTGTACCTAACCTTTCGCTGACCACAAATCAGTAAAATTCCTAATAACTATAAGGTTCTAGAGTCATTTTCTTAATGCAATGCTCTTTAAAGCTTTATCTAAACGACTTGTAACGACATCTCTTCCAAGTATCAACATCGATTCAAACAAAGGTGGTCCTATAGACCGGCCCGTTAACGCCATCCGCACCGGTGCTTGAGCTTTCCCCAACTTAAGCTCATATTTCTGCCCAATATTTAAAAGAGTTTCATGAAGCGCGGAAACAACCCACTCAGTTTCTTTGTACTCCACTAACGCATCCTCGAGAATCAAGACCGACGTTGGGTTAGTCATAATTTTGTCCCAAGCGCTGCTATCGATTATTGGTTCTTCCAAAAAAAAGAAATCAAGTTGAGCAGGAGCCTGCTCCAAGAGCTTCGTCCGTTGTTGTATTAGCGGAGTCATGGCGGCAAGATCTTCTACTGAGATGTCCTTGCCCCAACTCTCATTCTCAACCCAGGGCTGCACAGCGCAAGCAAACTGTTGATTAGACATTGCCCTGATGTAGTCGCCGTTAACAGCTTCAAGCTTCTTAATGTCGAACATGGCGGATGACCCATTCACGTCGCTCAGTTCGAACAAACCAACAATCTCTTCTATCGGGCGGACTTCAACGTCGTCAGGGGGACCCCATCCTAGCAAGGCCAAGTAGTTGGCCATAGCAGAACCCAAAACACCATGACTCTGGTAGCTCTCTAGAGCAACATCGTCACGCCTTTTGGACAATTTTTTACGTTGGCTATTAACGATTAACGGAAGATGCGCAAAAACCGGCAATTCTAACGATCCGAGTGCCTCCCTCAACAAAATAATCTTGGGCGTCGCATTCAAAAGGTCTTCACCTCGAACTATGTGCGTTATTTTCAGGTCTAGGTCATCTACAGCGTTAGCCGTAAAGAAAGTCGCCGTCCCATCGCTTCGGCGCACTACAAAGTCTTCGATATGCTCATTTTCAAACTCAACTAATCCTCGAACCTCATCATGCCACTTTGTAACCCCTTGGTCAGGCACTCTAAATCGCACTGCCCCATCGGCGACATACGCAACATCATCTGCCAACCATTTTTCGACTGCCGCGTCGTATAACAATGCTCGCTCGCTTTGTCTAACGGGCTCCCCATCCCAGTCAATTCCTAACCAGTCAAGTGATCGATAAATATTGTCAATTAATTCGGGGCGTGCAAGCTCAGCATTAGTGTCTTCTATTCGCAGAACCAACTCCCCGCCTGTATGCCTGGCATAGAGCCAATTGAATAGGGCAGTCCGCGCCGAACCTAAATGCATGTAACCGGTCGGAGCAGGAGCAAAACGAAGACGTGTGGAACTCACTTCTTCTAGGCTACGCCCACATTCGGCAACTCAAACCACTTCGCTTTATACCTCTCTACCAAAAAAATTCAGGAGCAGAGTCTGATCGTCAGCATCAAACTCCGACTTGATCGGAGGGTCGTACAGTTCTGGGAGTTTTGCAAGATTTTCTTGACGACCTCTACTCCAAGTTTGGATACCTAAAACAAGTTCAGAATCGATTACCGGGTCAACACCAAGACCTACAGCCAAGTCCCATGCATGTATCGCTAAGTCACAAGTTCTCTGACAAATATACTCCTTGACTGTGATCTCACCATTCCATGACCATACGAGCTCGTCTAAATTAGCCCTCGAGAATGCCGTCACTGCATCGCTCCATGACTCTTCCCAAACCATTTCAGGATCGCCTGTAATTACATCGCCACTCAGCCCACCAACTTGATCAGCCCGAGTCCCCGAGAGTAACAACGGCACCCACAGATTTTCCTTGACGTTGTGATTAACGAGATCATAAACATCCCACTCTTCGCACGGAGTTGATGCTTCCCAATACTCTGCCTGAATTTGCCTAACTCGAAAATCAAATTCAGCTACTGCTAATTTGTGCAAACGAAGCCAATCGGGTTCAGCTAACACTGCCCTGTGCCGCAGTTCGGATCATTTGGATCTACCCAACCAGTGGTAGACCTGCCATGTTGCGCTAATAATCTTTCGGTTGGTGGCGTTGCCAGGTCTACCGGGGAACCGTCGATGAAAGGCCAGATAGAAACTTCTGGCGCCGCTGCGACTATGTGATCTACTAACAGATCGTCCAAGCCCGCTCCAGCTTTAATAGCCTGTTGTAAATCATGCCCCAAAAGCGTCAACTCAACGATCCTAGTCCATAGGAGTTCTCTTTTTTGTGGGCTAAAACCTGCTCCATGATCAAGTCCGGCCACCACCGCCAAAACCGTCCGAACACTTTCGACAACCACTTCCGTCGGGTCTAGGCCTAAGACAACGGGCGTAGGCTTATTTTGACCTGTTAATTCTGCAGCTGTTTCCAGATTTCCGGTGGCCGCTCTACTCAACAAGTCTCCGACCGTAAAATTTTGCATCGGAAACGCTAGGGGCATCGGCAAGTGTCCCCATGCTGGGAGTCTTAGCCTCGCAGCAAAGTCAGTACAGGCCCTCCTATGTAACCTCAGCAACTCTCGGTCCGGAGTGATATCCGTCATGGTAGCTCCAGCAGAGACGTCCAGTCAGCTTCATGACGGCTCTCTATTTCCTCAGGTGTAAGCCGAAGGGTTGTTTCCGGGACCAGCGCAACTAGATCCCTTAAATCCTGATAGCCGTGGCGCTGTCTGACTCCTTTGAAACGTTTCAATCGATAGTCCAAAAGGTCCGATTGAGGTGAGTCACCTAAAAACCCCCATAAGCGATAAGCAATGTCTAAATCATGAATCACTGGAGCTCGCCCATAAATTGAGGCTCGCTTCAAAGCAATCTGGATGCAGCCTTTTTCAACATCATTAGAATCCTCACCTTCTTTGAGGAAAATTCTTTCTTTGACTAGTCGAGATAACCTCAAAACATAGCCTTGGTCCGGTCCCTGGTACCCCAGAGCTTGACCTTGAGGCTGGTTATCCACTAATTCCCCCGGGCGAACAGTGACCCATCGCCCCGGCACAGTATCTGGAGATCGATATGATCTGGTTGCTGTATTAGGTATCTGCGGAACGTGTCGTGGGGCTGCCATCAGATTCAGTCTAGAGAACTTGTTGCCACAGAGCGATGACGATAGAGCGCATATATCAAAGCATCTCTAAGCGCTAGCCAAGATGCTTCAATAATATTTTCCGAAACACCTATTGTTGTCCAGGATATCTCCCCATCTGCTGAATCTATGAGAACGCGTGTCGTAGCACCAGTTCCTTTTTCCGTCTCCAGCACGCGTACCTTGTAATCAGTCAAACGTACTTGGTCAAGCTCCGGATACACGTCAATTACTGCATTTCGAAAAGCCTTATCCAAAGCATTAACGGGCCCATCGCCCTCGCCCACAGTCAAAATTCTTTCATTATCTACAACGATTCTCAGCGTGGCTTCCGTATCGAACGTGCTATCTCTACCTCGCTCCACGACGACCCGAAACGATTCTACGTCAAAGTAATTAAATGTTTCTCCTGCAGCTCTCAACAGAAGAAGCTCAAGAGATGCATCAGCTACCTCAAAGTGATACCCCTGGTGTTCCAACTCTTTAAGCTCGTCGACCACGCCAGCCAAAGCTCGATCGTCTATTTTTATGCCTAACTCTTCAGCTTTCAATTCGACAGATGCCTTACCAGAAAGGTCGCCAAGCAGGAATCGCGTTGAATTTCCAACGGAGGCCGGGTCAACGTGTTCATAGCTATCGGGTCGTCTCGCAATTGCGCTGGTGTGTAATCCCGCTTTATGCGCAAATGCAGACGTACCTACATAAGGCTGTTGATGCTGAGGCGGCATATTCATAAGCTCTGCGACATGGTGAGAAACTGATGTAAGTCGTTCGATTCCAGCTTGAGACAGCGTCTCAATACCCATTTTTAAACTTAGGTTTGGTATCACAACCGTGTTATCACAATTACCAGTTCTTTCTCCGTAACCATTAATTGTGCCTTGTACGTGAGTCGCTCCCGACAAAACTCCAGATATCGCATTCGCCACGGCACAACCGGTGTCATTTTGGGTATGCATACCAATTTGGATATCCCCAAAATGGCTCACCACTTCAGCAACAATTTTCTCAACCTCGTGAGGTAATGAACCGCCGTTGGTGTCGCACAACACCAAGCAGTCTGCTCCTTTGATTGCTGCAGCTTCTAGAACTTGCAAAGCGAATTCAGGATTTCGCTTGTAACCATCAAAAAAATGTTCAGCATCGAAAAAGACGCGTAAGCCCTCAGTCTTTAGAAACTCGACCGAGTCTCTTACCATTGCTATTCCCTCTTCTAAGGGTTGACGAAGGGCCTCAGTGACGTGGTAGTCCCAGGACTTTCCAACTATGCAAACAGTTGAAGTGCCAGCTGCTACAAGCGCAGACAGAGTTTGGTCTTCATCAACTCTTCCCTTTGGGCGCCTTGTCGAGCCAAACGCTACTAACGTGGAATTCTTTAAAATTAATTCATCGCTAGCTCGTCGAAAAAATTCTTCATCTTTTGGATTAGAGCCCGGCCAGCCTCCTTCGATCCAATCCACACCCAAAAAATCAAGTTGTCCAGCCACTTTTAACTTGTCGTCTGGCGAAACAGAAATTCCTTCGAACTGCACACCATCTCTCAAAGTTGTGTCAAAAATTTCAACCTTCTTCGGCCATCGGGAATCACGGCGGCCTTGTCTGTCAAGAGGTGGCGCAGAACTATCTTCAGACATCTCCCGGCTCCTTAAAGATTCGCCATTATTGCAGATCCAATGGCCGAGGTGTTCCCGTCTCCGGCTACATCTTCGCAGGCTGCTCTTACTCGATCAGCTATCTCATTCTCTCCCAAGAAGTCAAGCATCATAGCCCCTGAAAGAACAGCAGCAGTTGGGTTAGCTAAGCCTTTCCCAGCGATGTCAGGAGCAGATCCATGAACCGGCTCAAACAATGATGGTGCTGTGCGTTCAGGGTTTAAGTTGGCAGACGAAGCCATACCTATACCACCTGAAATCGCCCCACCAAGATCAGTCAAGATATCTCCAAAGAGGTTGTCTGTAACAACCACGTCATAGCGATATGGATCTTCTACAAAATAAATGCAAGCCGCATCAATGTGGTTGTATGCCGTCGTAACGTCTGGGTACTCAATAGCTACCTCATTAAAGGCACGTTCCCAAAGATCTCCCGAAAAAGTCAAGACATTTGTCTTATGAACTAACGTTAGATGCTTCCTCTCGCGGCTCCTAGCTAGTTCAAAACCATACCGTATGCACCTCTCAACCCCTTTTCGAGTATTCACTGAGCCCTGAGTCGCTATCTCATCAGAGGTTCCTTTGCGGAGAAACCCTCCCTCTCCCGCATAAGTTCCTTCAGTGTTCTCGCGGATTACAATGAATTCGTGTCCGTTAGTTGTGACAAAAGGACGAAGATTGATGTATAAGTCAAGTTCAAATCTTGCTCGTAATAACAGGCCTCGCTCAATAATTCCCGGAGGGACATCAGGGGTTCCTACCGCTCCGAGGAAGATAGCATCATACGCTCTCAAGTCGGACAGTATTTGATCAGTTAAAACTGTTCCATCTTCCAAATAACGGAATCCCCCTAGCCGAAAATCAGTCGTCTCGAGATCGGCCCCGGCAGCACGCAAAATGCTGAGAGCGACTTCAATAACTTCAGGGCCGATCCCATCGCCACCTATTACTGCAACTTTATGCGACATGTACGACTCCTTTAAATTCTGGGACTAGAAGCTTGTTCAAATTACTGTGTTCGGAAACTCTTCGCTATGAACGACTATCGTAGCGCTACTATTTGAATGCACTAGCTAACCAAAGTAGCGGCAATCATTACTGCTTCCATAAAACCAGCTTCTGTTTGACGCTTCCTTACTCAATTTTAACGTTACAAAGTAGCCTCTAGGCCCGTCCTCAATCCCGACTCGCTATCCTCTTAGGATGGCTGAAATTCAACACCTCTCGCCTCAGGCGCACAAGCGATTGAGTGACGAGCTGCATGATCTAACAACGCGTGGCCGGATAGACATAGCCAACCAGATAGAAGTGGCACGACTTTTAGGCGATCTTTCTGAAAACGGGGATTACCATGCCGCTAAAGAAGAACAAGGTAAAATGCAAGGACGGATTTTGCACCTTTCCTCAGTTCTCGAAAACTGTGAAATACTTGCGGACACTTCCACAGCAACCGTCGCGCCGGGGACAGTCATAGAAGTACGTTTTGAGGGCGACCCGACCACCGAAAAGTATCTCTTTGGCTCTATTGAAGAGCGAACCGAAGGCATTGACATAGTGTCTGCTGGGTCTCCGATGGGCAAAGCGCTACAAGGCGCTCAAGTGGGTGATCATTGTAGTTACGAAGCTGGTGCGGGGCTGCTAACCGTGGAGATAGTCAGCATTGAAAAGTAAGATCAGTGACCGAAATGAGTGACAGCTCCGAAGTTAACAAAGACCGGACTCTCGCTCCAAGGGAGCCAGAGTCAGATGACGACAAACGTCAGCGGATCATACTTCCTCGAGGTCGTCTCTATGACCTAGCAGGTAGGGGTAAAACTTTCGCCCGAGTAGTCAAAGCTCAACCGGGATCCCCAACAGTGCTACTTTTGCACGGCTGGACCGCCACGGCTGATCTTAATTGGTACAGCAGCTACGATGTTTTGGATGATCGATATGGTCTTGTAGCCCTAGACCACAGAGGTCACGGACGAGGCATCAGATCCAAAAAGAAATTTAGCCTGGAAGATTGCGCCGATGACGCCGTAGCTCTACTCGATCAACTGGGCATAGACCAAGTAATAGTTTGTGGGTATTCTATGGGAGGTCCAATTGCTCAACTCCTTTGGCGCCGTCACCCTCAAAGAGTTTTAGGCCTTGTTTTGTGCGCGACAGCCGCAACATTCAGTTCTTCCAAAGCAGAACAGATAAGGTTCGCCGCCATCGGGGCTCTGGCACATGCCATTCGCCTCGTTCCTGCAGCTCTCAGGGAAATAGCTGCTGAACAGATGCTGACAAGTAAATCCGGTAAAGATTTAAGGCAGTGGGCACGCGGTGAACTTCGACGACACGATCCCCTTAAGCTAGTCCAAGCGGGTCGCTCTATCGGAACCTTCGATAGCCGTCACTGGATTTCATCCATCGACGTACCGGTGTCTTTAGTCGTTACTACTAGAGATGACGTAGTCAGTATTGGCCGACAGTTAGCACTCGCCAAAGCTATCCCAGGTTCAACCGTGCACTCTGTCGATGGCACTCACACGGCATGTGTTGGTCGTGCTACTCAGTTCCGTCAAGCTCTTCTCGCTGCCATAAAAGATGTAGACGAAAAGAATTAGTAAGCCAAACGGATTCGAGCAGAGAAAGCTCAACAGGCAAGTAGTCTTGTCAATCAACCGCTAACTTGATTAAACCTAATCTACAAAAAGGATCACCAATGTCTGGCAAGACGCTCAGCGACAAAGTCTGGGACAACCATGTTGTGCGAACGGGCGACGGGCTACCAGATTTGTTGTACGTCGATCTACACCTCATCCACGAGGTGACTTCTCCACAAGCATTTGATGGATTGCGAATGAGTGGCCGTTCAGTTCGCCGCCCTGAACTCACAGTTGCGACTGAAGACCATAATGTTCCTACAGAAGATATTCACCTTCCGATCGCAGACCCTATTAGCAAAAAGCAACTTGAAGTGCTTCGTTCCAATTGTGATGAGTTCAAAATTAAGCTCTTCCCCATGGGAGATCCTGGTCAAGGAATTGTTCATGTTATTGGACCAGAACAAGGCCTAACTCTTCCTGGCATGACCGTTGTTTGCGGGGACAGTCACACTTCAACTCATGGTGCCTTTGGGGCCATCGCATTTGGCATCGGCACTTCAGAAGTAGAACACGTCCTAGCGTCTCAAACCCTCCCGCAGACCAGACCTTTAACCATGGCAATCAATGTTGAAGGGGAGGCACCTAAAGGAGTCACGGCTAAAGACATAGTTTTAGCGATCATCGGTCGCATCGGAACAGGCGGCGGAATCGGCCACATAATTGAGTACCGAGGCTCAGCCATCCGAGCTCTCTCAATGGAGGGCCGAATGACTGTCTGCAATATGTCTATCGAAGCAGGCGCTAAGGCAGGTCTGATCGCGCCGGATGAGACAACTTTCGCTTACTTGAAAGATCGTCAAAGGGCGCCAAAAGGCCTTGACTGGGAAACAGCACTGACGGCCTGGCGGGCACTAAAAACTGACGATGGAGCAAGTTTTGACAAAGTCGTCGACATTGACGCTGCGACTTTAACTCCCCATGTGACGTGGGGAACTAACCCGGCGCACGTGATACCAATAGGTGAACCAATCCCTGGCCCAGATTCATACGACGATCCGATAGAAGCAGGGACTACCCAAAGAGCCTTGGACTATATGGGCCTTCAAGCTGGCTCTTTCTTAAGAGACGTTGCGGTTGACACAATATTTATAGGGAGCTGCACTAACTCTCGAATCGAGGACCTACGAGAAGCTGCTTCCGTAGCCAAAGGGCGAAAAGTAAAAGACGGGATACGAACTCTAGTCGTTCCCGGATCCTTCGCAGTTAAAGCTCAAGCAGAGGCTGAAGGGCTTCATACAACCTTCATCGAGGCAGGCTTTGACTGGCGCGAGCCAGGATGCTCAATGTGCCTGGCGATGAATCCCGACAAATTAAGCCAAGGCGAGCGTTGCGCGTCTACCTCAAACAGGAATTTCGAAGGCCGTCAAGGCAGGGGTGGCAGAACTCATTTAGTTTCCCCTGCGGTCGCGGCGGCAACAGCAATAGCAGGCACATTCGTCACCCCTGACGATCTGGACTGAGGAGTTTCATTATGCAAGAAGTTCGGATCCATGAAGGACGTGCAGTTCCTTTAGATAGAAGTGACGTCGACACAGACCAAATAATTCCCAGTGACTGGCTCAAACGAGTAGAGCGTACCGGTTTCGGAAAGGGACTTTTTTCTGAGTGGCGCGATGATAGAGACTTTATTCTCAACGACGAGAAATATGCAGGAGCTTCAATTCTAGTAGCTGGTTCCAACTTTGGGACCGGTTCCTCGCGAGAGCATGCCGTGTGGGCTTTAATGGACTATGGGTTTATGGCAGTAATTTCTCCGCGCTTCGGTGATATTTTTCGAAACAACTCAACGAAAAATGGTTTGATCCCGTGCCAAATAAGCGAAAACGGAGCCACTCAATTAAGAGCAGCTCTCCATCAAGATCCTGACATGGAAATAACTATTGATGTCGAAAACTTGAAAGTTCTTGCGCCCTCGATAGGGCTCGAAGAATCATTCCCAATGGATGCAGCAACCCAAGAGCGATTTTTAAAAGGCCTAGACGATATCGGCATAACAATGCGTAGCCAGCCATCTATTGATGACTATGAAACTCGGCGCTCCAGCTGGCTTCCCTCCACCAACTAAAAGTTAGAGCTAGATATTTGGAGATAAATATCTAGCTAGCCGAGAAACACAGACGAAATACTTTGCACACCGCTAAGTTTTTCCAAATCAGATAGCAAAGAAGCCTGCGGCTCAGTATCAACTGCCATAGCCATCAATGCGTTTTCACCGTCAACGTCTCGACCAAGACCCATAAAAGAAATATTCACCTGAGCATCTCCAAAAACAGTTCCCACAGCACCAATAATCCCAGGTCGATCATCGTTAGTAATAACAATCAAGTGCTTTGATAGTGGAACTTCTATCGAGTGATCATCAATCTGCACGATCCGAGGCTCTTTACCATTTCGAGTTAAAGTGCCTGCAACTGAGTGGCCACCGCCTCGAACTTCTACTAAACCTCTGAACTGTCCAGCATCGTGAGAACCAAAGTCTCGCACAAGCATCCCTAAGTCGTCTGCGACAGTATTCGCATTAACGAACGTCACTGGCTTTGACGCGAACTTTGGAAGCACTCCCCTTAGCACTGATAGCAACAAAATTCTGCGATCATAATTAGCTAAATCACCCGATACTCGAATCTCTAAATCATCCGGTGGAGCATCTACTAGACAGCTTAGAAATGTTCCCAGTCGTTCGCCTATAGGGAGATAAGGGCGCATTGCATCAGATGCATGGTCAGCCGCAATATTCACTGCAAATGGAACGAATTCTCCCTCAAGAGCTAACACGACTTGCTCCGCAATCGTAAGGCCAGCTTTATGCTGCGCCTCAGCAGTGCTCGCTCCCAAGTGAGGGGTTACCACAACATTTGAACGACCAAACAATGGGGAAACTGTTGTTGGTTCTTTATCAAAAACGTCTAGAGCAGCGCCAGCGATTACACCTTCGTCCAACAGACGAACTAAGTCAGCTTCTACTATTATCCCGCCTCGAGCAGTGTTAACAATCCGAGCCCCATGCTTACACAGCGAAAGCCGCTCGTAGTTTAGAAGTCCAATAGTTTCAGTATTCTTCGGCAAATGAATCGACAAAAAATCTGAGCACGCCAAAAGTTCATCCAGCTCCAACATCTCAACGTTTAGTTCTCTTGCCGCTTCGGCATTTACGTATGGGTCATAAGCAACAAGCCGAACACCAAAATTCAATAAACGCTCTGCTACTAATCTACCTACACGCCCTAGGCCCACAACTCCTATTGTCTTGTCTAATACTTCTACGCCCGACCATGAGCTTCGTTCCCAACGTCCCTGAGCTAAACCAGCATGAGCTTGTGGAATGTTTCGTGCAAGCGCAAACATCAACGCAACCGCATGTTCAGCAGCTGAAACAACATTTGATTGTGGAGCGTTACATACCATAACCCCTTGAGAAGTTGCAGCTGCTACATCAATGTTGTCGAGACCGACTCCTGCTCTACCCACAACCACTAGGTCAGAACCACTTTTTAGTAACTCTGAATGCACTGTTGTTGCTGAGCGAACGATAAGCGCCTGAGCGCCTCGTATCGCAGTCAATAACTGATCATCAGACAAATCCAGATGAACATCCACCTCATGCCCAGCTTCACGAAGAACTGCCAATCCAGCTTCAGAAAGTTTTTCCGGAACTAATACTCGAGCCATGTTCTTAGGCTACGAGTTTGGCTAGCCGAGAGACGCCATCAACGAGGTCTTCTAGACCTAACGCAAAAGAAAAACGAGCGTATCCCGGGGCACCGAATGCCTCACCCGGCACGAAAGCTACTTTTGCTTCCTCCAAAACAAACGATGCCAAATCTAATGTCGACGATATCTCTCGTCCACCGATACTTCGTCCAATTAGACCTTCCATCGAGGGAAAGGCATAAAAAGCTCCCTCAGGTTCAAGACATTCAACTCCAGGAATCTCATTCAACATTTTATGTATCATGATCCGCCTCTCATCGAATGCGGATCTCATCATTGCTACATCCTCAAGACTTCCAGAAACCGCAGCTAGGGCAGCTGCCTGAGCAACGTTGCATACATTCGAGGTAGCGTGGCTTTGCATGTTAGTCGCAGCTTTTATCACGTCAGTTGGTCCCGCCATCCAACCGACCCGCCATCCCGTCATCGCATAGGTTTTAGCTACACCATTCAGCACAATGCACCGATCGGCAATTTTCGGCACCAGCGCAGGAAGTGAATAATTTTTTCGACCGTCATAAACAAGGTGCTCATAAATCTCATCGGTTACTACCCAGACTTGATTATCTAATGCCCATTTACCGATCGCTTCAATCTCATCATGGTCATAGACGGCGCCAGTGGGGTTAGAAGGAGAGACAAAGACCATTACCTTTGTTTGAGGTGTGCGAGCCTTTTCCAGCTGATCAACAGTTACCCGAAACCCTTGATCAGCTCCAGCGAATACCTCGACAGGAATGCCCCCGAACATTCGTATAGCCTCAGGATAAGTAGTCCAATAAGGAGCTGGCAGAAGAACCTCATCTCCGGGATCGAGCAAAGTCATCATTGTGTTGAAGACAGCTTGTTTGCCTCCATTTGTGACTAGGAACTGGGACGGCTCAAGGCTTAAACCTGAGTCTCTAAAAGTTTTTTCAGCAAGGGCGTCCTTTAGGACCCCTAAGCCACCGGCAGGAGAATATCTATGGTTTTGCGCAATCCCGCAAGCAGCAACAGCTGCATCTACAATATGTTTGGGTGTGGGGAAGTCAGGCTCACCCGCACCAAAGCCGACCACGTTTTCACCTGCTGCCCGCATAGATTTAGCTTTAGAATCAACAGCTAAAGTTGCTGACTCGGCGATCTGACTTACAGCCGCTGAAATTCGATTAGTCACAGATAAGCTCCCGACAACTTTCGATCCAGATATTGGCAGGCAATGGACACCTCACAGAAACTAATTTCCTTACCAGATGCTCTTCGCCCAATGGATGGAAGATTCGGATCTGGTCCCTCAAAAGTTCGAAAAGATGCACTTGACTCCCTAGCTGCCACAGGATCACGTTTTTTAGGCACTAGCCACAGGAAATCTACAGTCAAAAATCAAGTACACCGACTCCAGAACGGTCTTTCCGACTTATTTCAGCTTCCTGATGACTGGGAAATTCTTCTCGGCAACGGTGGTACTACCTTATTTTGGGATGCAGCATCATTCGGACTCATCGAAAATCGCAGCCAACACCTCACATTCGGTGAATTCTCCGCAAAGTTTGCAACTGTCATATCGCATGCTCCACATCTGGCTGCTCCCGAGATAATTGAAAGCCTCCCAGGCACGCATCCACTCTCGACGCCCTCCAATGTTGATTCATATGCTCTAACACATAATGAAACTAGTACAGGAGTAATGGTAAGCCCCAGCAGACCATCGAAGGACGGACTAGTACTTGTAGACGCAACTTCCGCAGCAGGAGCCGCTAGCTGGGAGTCAGACGAAGTGGACTGCTATTATTTCGCACCTCAAAAAGCCTTAGCTTCCGATGGTGGGCTTTGGCTCGCTGCCTGTTCCCCCAAAGCCCTTGAGCGAATTGAACGCCTTTGCGATGGCAACCGATGGATGCCCGCCACTTTAAATCTTGGTATTGCTCTCACCAACTCGCGACAGCACCAGACATACAACACACCAGCTCTAACTACAATTTTTTTAGCTGCTGAAATGGTGGACTGGCTAAATCAATCAGGCGGAATAGCATGGTCAGAAGCCCGCTGCAGAGAAAGCAGCAACAGTATCTACCGCTGGGCCGAAGCTAGCGAGCACGCCGACCCATTTGTTCAGATAAGAGACCAACGTTCATCAGTTGTTTGCACTATTGATTTGCAAGGCGTAGACGCCAACGATGTATCGAATACGCTAAGAGCCAATGGAATTGTTGACACCGAGTCCTATAGAAAACTTGGCCGGAACCAGTTAAGGCTTGCAACATTTCCAGCGATCGAACCGACTGACGCCGTTTTACTCTGCCAATCGATTGACTACATCATCGAGCGCTTACTCCCTTAAACGTCCAAATTTTCCTGGCTCGCAGAAGCGCTAACCAGTTACAACCTTGTGAATTTCCCTACTAGCACAAGAAATAAAGACTTAACTTAAGAGAACCTTTAGATTCCCAGAGATTATTAGCTTTTCAGAAGTAAGCGCTACAACGCATCTCATGGTTAGAGAAAGATAAGCGACTACATATCCTGGTGCTTTGGAACCTACTACTCGATGCTTCCACCAGATGCTTCAGTCACATCTTGTTTACCAGCTGTAATCCATGGCATCATGGCTCGCAATTGAGCACCCACTTCTTCTATCGGGTGTGCCTTTCCAGCATTAACAAGTCGCTTGTAGTTTGGGAGACCATTTCGGTTCTCGTTAATCCATTCGTTAGCGAACGTGCCATCTTGAATCTCTGTGAGGATGCGCTTCATCTCAGCGCGAGTCTCATCAGTAATGATTCTCGGCCCTCTGGTTAAATCTCCATATTCCGCGGTAGTAGAAATTGAATAGCGCATCCCAGAAATACCAGCTTCATAAATGAAATCTACAATGAGCTTAACTTCATGGAGCGTCTCAAAATAAGCTGATTCTGGTTGATACCCAGCATCGACGAGAGTTTCATAACCAGCGCGAATAAGCTCAGTTAACCCACCACACAGAACTACCTGTTCCCCGAAAAGATCAGTCTCAGTTTCTTCAGCAAACGTAGTATTTAAGACCCCACCTCTCGTTCCACCAATTCCCTTTGCGTAAGCTAAGGCATCAGCCATAGCATTTCCCGACGCATCTTGATGGATAGCGACAAGTGCCGGCACACCACCACCCTCTGCATAAGTTCGCCGCACATTGTGTCCTGGACCCTTCGGGGCGATCATCCAAACATCAACATCAGATGGCGGCGCTATTTGATCAAAGTGAATATTGAATCCATGCGAAAATGCAATCGCATTGCCGGCAGAGAGATTAGGCGCAATATGTGCTTCATAGATACTTGCCTGTTCCGTGTCCGGTAACGCCATCATCATTACGTCTGCTTCGCGAGCAGCATCATCCAAGCTCAATACTTTAAGGCCTTCAGCCTCAGCCTTTGCTTTCGAGGATGAACCATCACGTAGACCTACTACGACATTCACACCGCTATCACGGAGATTTAAAGCATGCGCGTGACCTTGCGACCCATAGCCCATGATAGCTACCGTCCGACCTGCCAAACGTCCCAAATCTGCATCTTCATCATAGTAAATAGTGGCTGCCATTTATTAACTCCTGGTTCGAAATTACGTAGAAATATTAGTTGAAAATGAATATAAATTTGCTAGCTGCCTAGCCGCCCAAGAGCGATTCGACCGGTTCTCTGGAGCTCACGAATGTCAAAAACGTTGAGCGCCAGCTCGCATTTATCGAGCTCATCAGGATGAGCGTCGACACTCACGATTAGTTCGGTAGCACTGCTATCTACGATAGTGCCTCCGAACTGATCTAGAACATCGCCGACACTTTGACTATCAACAGCAGAAATCCTCGCCATCATCAATTCTCGTTCGACCGATTCATTAGGCTGCAATTCTTTTATCTCAAGGACATTAATTAACTTGTTTAATTGTTTAGCTATTTGAGCAACATCAGTATTGTCAACATCTACTACAACGGTGATTCTGCTCAAAGCAGGGTCGTCCGTGGGTGCAACCGTTAGCGACAAAATATTAAAACCGCGGCGACTGAACAGACCAGCGACTCGAGCCAATACCCCGAACTTATTTTCAACGAGTACGGCTAAAATATGCAGATTAGGTTGAGCACTCACGATGGCGCTGTTCCTTTCGCTTTTGCATCAGCATCACCTTCGGGGCCTAAGATTATGTCATCGTTAGAACCGCCCGCAGGAACCATCGGATACACCTTTTCGAAAGCGTCTACTCGAAAATCGATTACAACAGGTCGATCATTTATAGAATTCGCCTTTTCTATCGCAGGCCTGACTTCTTCGGCAGACTCAACTCGAATACCTGCGCAACCCATCGACTCTGCCCACATAACATAGTTCGGATGATCAGCACTTAAGTACACCTCGCTGTAACGCTCCTCATAAAAAAGCTCCTGCCACTGCCGGACCATACCAAGATATGCGTTGTTAAGAATTGCGATCTTCACCGGGATATTTTCAGCTGCTGCGGTGATCAACTCCTGAGCAGTCATCTGGAAACACCCATCGCCATCAACTGCCCAAACCGTTCTGTCCGGCTGTCCAACTTTGGCACCAATCGCTGCAGGAACAGCGAAACCCATTGTCCCTAAGCCTCCTGAGTTCACCCAGGTATACGGGTAATCAAACTTCCAAAACTGGCTGGCCCACATCTGGTGCTGGCCAACACCCGCCACAACAATAGTGTCATCAGGAGTGTGGTCCCTTAGCTGCTCAAGAACAAACTGTGGCTTCAAAGGAAACCCAGAATCCGATTGATCATACTTGAGCGGGTTCTGTTCTTGCCACCCGCTTATTGTGGACTTCCAAAGCGAACGATCTGGAGTTTCTTGGTCTTGACGATCAAATTCAGCTATCAAAGATGCTAACGCTACTTTTGCATCACCCTGAATCGCCACATCAGGCATACGAACTTTTCCGTGCTCTGCCGGATCAATATCAACATGGATAATTTTTGCATCCGGCGCAAAATATTCCTTATTGCCAGTGACACGGTCATCAAATCGAGCGCCTAAATTAATAAGTAAATCCGCCCTCTGGAACGCCATAACTGCCGTGTAATTACCATGCATGCCCGGCATGCCCAAGCATTGCGTATGTCGATCGGGGAACACTCCACGCGCCATCAAGGTGGTAGCTACATGAATTCCAGTTTTTTCGGCGAACTCAAGCAATAATTCAGAGGCTCGGGCCTTCAACAGCCCGCCACCAGCATATATAACTGGCTTTTCAGACTCTTTTATTAACTTGATGGCTTCAGCAATTAGCCTCTCATCTACTTCTGTTATGGGCGAATACCCAGGTAGATCAAGATCATCAGGCCAGTACCACTCCATTGGCATGTTGCTGACATCTTTCGGCAGATCAATCAAAACTGGCCCAGGCCGACCAGTCGTAGCTATATGAAAAGCCTCTTTTACGATCCGAGGAATGTCTGCGGGATCAGTTACCAAATAATTATGTTTAGTAACTGCCATAGTGATACCTGTCGTATCACACTCCTGGAAAGCATCAGAACCTATCGAAGCCAACGCCACTTGCCCCGTGATAGCAACCATTGGAATAGAATCCATAAATGCGTCACACAAAGGAGTCACAATATTAGTTGCAGCGGGGCCACTTGTTACTACCGCCACGCCAGGCTTCCCGGTTACTTGAGCGTAGCCCTGCGCCATATGACCCGCCCCCTGCTCATGGCGGACTAACACGTGTCGAATTTTAGAGTCGAGGATAGGGTCGTAGACAGGTAAAATCGCCCCACCAGGAAGACCAAACATTACCTCGACATCGCACATCTCTAGGCTCTTGACGAGCGCTTGAGCGCCGGTGAGTTGCATCGCTCTTCTCCTGGGGGTGATCGTAACTAAGGGTATTCGAAAATCGCGGTCTCTATAGCTAGTTAAAGACTCTCCGTCGGGGAGTCTTAGCGAGAACGCTAATCGTGCTCGCCTATGCGACCGCGATCATGGATATCTGCAGTTGTTGAGTAATAATAATATTCGTCAGTATTTCCTCTATTCTGGCCCGCCACGCATCTTGTCGCAACCTGGCAAGATGCCATCTATGAACTCTAGGCCATATCTTTGAAGATGAAGAGATAGGTTTTGCACTGTGCAAACCCGAAAATTCAACTATTCCATGGGCGTAGTTGCCCTGCTTCTAGGGTTTTGCATCTTCATATTTATTATTTTTATCACCGTGAATTCTGATAACAAATCGAAAGATGATCAAATTCGCTGGTTTGACCGAGAGAAAAAAAGTATTGATATCCAAGCCAGCGAAGAATTTTTTTTATCTAATCAACCATGCCCAACTGGCCTCCCAGAGCTATATCCAGAAAATACCGAAGATCTCGAGTTAGCTTTGGAACAAACAGTTGTTCTCCTCGAAGCAGTCGTAACAATTTTTCTTGATGCACATTCTGGTTTCATCGGGAACAGAGCCGGAAAAGTCTGGGCCTTCAGTCGATCTGGCCTATCAGCTAATCCGGTAATTGATCTCACTTCGGAGATTAGTACCGACATGGACCAAGGTTTGCTGGGCATGGCTCTATCTCCTGATTCAAATTGGTTGTACCTAAATCACACCAACAAGTCAGGCACCAGCATCATCAGTGCTTATCGTGTCAGCGACGATTTAGTCGAAATTGGAGATGGAGTTAACATACTTCTAGTCGAACAACCTTCAGCCATGCACAACGGGGGCGACTTAACATTCGGTCCGGATGGGTTTCTCTACGTTTCTTTCGGAGACGGAGGCGGCCAAGGAGATCCATATGGCCATGGGCAGAACAACAGTACTCCTCTCGGCGCGATATTACGTTTACAAGTGGACCCCACTAATTGGCCGCCTCACCAGCCCGCACCAGGCAATCCGTTCTTAGACACTCCCGACACAGACCCGCGAATATGGGCTACTGGCGTGCGAAATCCTTTTCGCTTCTCATTCGACCGAGCAACCGGGAATTTATGGCTAACTGATCTTGGTCAACAGTGCCTTGAAGAAGTTAACGTCCTTAAGCCGACAGAGGCAGGCGTTAACCTTGGCTGGAACGGCTTTGAAGGAACAAGAGTGTTTACCACTTCAGCGCCTGATAACCATCGCCGCCCAGATTTTGAGTACCGCCACTCTTCGGGACTCTGCGCCATTATGGGTGGTTTCGTATATCGCGGATCAAAAATCCCAAATCTCTATGGAAAATACGTGTTTAGTGACCTTTGCAGCGGATCGATAATGGCGCTTTCATTTGATAGTTATCCTCGCGTGATCTCTCTTGGCCTACAAGTTTCCCAACCAGTTGGATTCGCGGAGAATTCAGATGGAGAGCTCTATGTCATAGATATGGCATCTGGCTTACATCAGATAATCCCACCAAAGTAAATTATGTTCCATAAGACTGCGCACGACAAAGCCATCATCTCGCTGGCATTGCCCGCGTTTGGTGCACTAGTTGCAGAACCAATTTACATTTTGACGGACACCGCTTTCATGGGACACGTCGGGACTGACTCACTCGCTGCCCTTGCCATAGCATCAGCAGTATTATTAAGTGCTCATTCTGCACTGATTTTTTTAGCTTATGGAACCACCGGAATTGTTGGTCGGCTTCTCGGAGGCGGAAAACACAAAGAGGCAGCTGACCAGGGCATTCAAGCTATTTGGCTCGCAGCAATACTGGGAATTATTACGTCAATTATACTTTTGTTTTTCGGCCGGAGCCTTATCTCACTATTTCACCCAGAAGCCGCCGTTGAATCACTTGCATTAACTTACCTTCGAATAAGCCTTATAGGATTCACTGGCCAGCTTGTTGCTCTAGCGGGAACTGGCTATCTCCGCGGCACAAAAAACACGAAAACGCCGTTAGCTATTGCCATCTGCGGGGCCTTGACTAACCTAGTACTCGAAATTATTTTCGTATTTTATTTTGATCTAGGAATCACTGGCTCAGCGCTATCCACAATTATCGCACAATGGTTATCTGCCATTCTTTACTTATCGGCCATTAGGTCCAACACAAAAGAACTTGGCCTCTCTTTTCGACCTCATTTCCGAAGTCTAGCTATCTATGCACGTGTCGGATTCCAGCTGTTTATCAGGACCGCTGCGCTGCGCTCTTCGCTGCTAATCGCAGCAGCTCTGGCTTCCAGGCTCGGAACCGCCGAAGTTGCTTCTCACCAAATTGGACTAGAAATTTGGAGCTTACTTGCATTGACTCTAGATGCAATAGCCATAGCCGGCCAAGCACTAGTAGCTAACGCTCTCGGGGCCAACGACTTTAAAACAGCGAGAAATGCAAGCAATCGAATGGTCGGCATAAACATACAGGCAGGTTTGGTATTTGGAGCCGCTCTCTTGATCTTCAATAATCAGCTCCCATACTTATTCACACAAGATGTGGAAGTTATGCAGCTGAGCTCCTTCATCTTAATTTTTGTTGCCATAGCTCAACCTTTAAACGGCTTGGTCTTCGCCTTAGATGGCATTTTTATGGGTGCTGGAGATTTCTCATTTCTGGCTAAAGCCATGGTCGGAGCATTTACTATTTTTGTTGTTATCGCAACAGCTATAAGTAAGTATGACCTGGGAATAGGTTGGCTATGGTCGGCGATAACGATACTTACGATTTTACGAGCCATACCACTTTGGATTCGTTTCAAAGGAAATACTTGGCTCAAATCTTCACTTTGATGTGCACGAGTCAGAGAACTGCTACAAACTAGTGGTGCTCTCCGTACATACTATTCACCTCAAGGATTTTTAATGGCGTCGATCGCCGCAATCAAAGACATTGGCGCCAGGGCGCAACAGCGCCTGATTTCTGCTGATATAAAAACTTGCGACGTCCTGCTCGGCTCTGGCGCCACAAGAAAAGGTCGACAACTCATCGCTGATACAGTCGGTGTGTCAGAGAAACGAGTACTCGAGTGGGTTAATCGCGCCGACTTAATGCGGATTCAGGGAATCTCAACACAATACTCCGACCTGCTAGAAGCTGTAGGCATCGACTCTCTCAAGAAACTCCGTCGCTCACGCTCATCGCGCCTCCACCAAGAAATTGTAAGCGCTAACGCTTCGCGACGAAAACCTCTCGTAGGTCGCCTGCCCACTGAAAAGGAAGTTGGACGCTGGGTCGATCAAGCCAAAGACCTACAGATAATTGTCCGTTAGCTAGTTAGACGATCGCCGGACCTGCAAGATTCGATTAATTTCCCCACCGTCTGCTTGTCCTTTTGTCTCTTTCATCACCGCTCCGACAAAGACGCCTTGAACTTTTTCTTCACCTGAGCAAAATTTTGCCCACGCCCCAAGATTTTCACTTATCGCTTTATCTACAAGCATCTCGAGTGCTCCACTTTCCATGGCTTCAAACCCACGCTTTTTCGCCACGAGAGCCGGGTCTTCGCCTGTTTCCACGACTTCTGCCAAAATTTGCTTAGCTTGAGTTGGGGTTAATGAACCTTCCTCCTCCATCCGCAACACCTTAATAAATGACACATCTGAAATTTTCGAAGCGTTTTCCATAGCTAAGTTTTGGACCGCATGAGTTAAGGCTCTATTGAAATCACACCCTGACTTTGCAGCAGATAGAACTATTGAGCCAAGACCACGACTAACTATGGAGTTGGCCTGTTCTAAAGTAGCTCCGACACAGGCCACTAATTCATTTCGAATCGCCGCCGGAAGTATTGGCAAAGCTTTTCTAATTTCTTCTACCCAAGCCCGATCGGGATCTAATAGAACTAAATCTGGTTCAGGAAAATACCGATAATCATTCGCCTCTTCCTTAGAGCGCAAGGTATGAGTCCGGCCCTCGGTAGACCAATGACGTGTTTCCTGCTTCGGCTTTTCACCTACTTCATATAGATCGATATGTCGCCGAGCTTCATACTCAATTGCCCGTTGCAACGATCGAAGCGAATTCAAATTCTTAATTTCGCAACGAGTTCTTAACTCAGAAGATCCATACGGACGGACGCTAACGTTCGCGTCAACACGCATTGACCCTTCCTCTAAGCGCGCCTCAGAAGCTCCGGTGGCCAAAAGTATTCCCCTCAATTCTTCTACATATGATCGAGCATCATCAGCGGATCGGATATCTGGACGAGAAACTATTTCGAGAAGAGGCACTCCAGCCCGGTTATAGTCGATAAGGGCCTCACTAGCCCCATGGATACGGCCATCTTCACCTCCCAGGTGAGTGGTCTTTCCAGCATCTTCTTCTAAATGGGCTCTTTCAATACCTATACGAATTCCATTTAATAGGTCCAAATAACCTTCGGCGCATATCGGTTCGTCATACTGACTTACTTGATAGTCTTTCGGCATATCTGGGTAAAAATAATTTTTTCTATGAAAAACTGACGGCCGAATTTCACAGTTCAACGCTAAACCAGTACTGATCGCAAGCTCGACAGCTTTTCTATTCAAAACTGGAAGCGAGCCCGGCAATCCTAAGCAAACCGCAGTCACATTTGTATTCGGTTGGTCACCAAAACGATTGGGGGCTGAAGAAAACAACTTAGTCGCTGTGGCTAATTCCACATGAACTTCGAGTCCTACAACTGTCTCCCACTCAGTCATGAATTTCCTCCACTGGTTCTGCAATTTCGAGTACTGCTGCTGCTCGAAACATCAAAGCTTCTCCTAGAGCCGGCGCCATTAGTTGAACTCCTACTGGCATGTTGTGCGAGCCATTCCCAAAGGGAACTGACATCGACGCATCGCCGACCAAGTTACTCGGAATCGTACATACATCACTACGGTACATAGACATAGGATCCGACCGTTCACCAAATCTAAACGCTACTGATGGTGAAGTAGGAGAAAGCAACAGATCATGATCCGCATAGACTTTGTCAAAGTCCCGCCTTATTAAGCTCCTTATTTTCTGAGCTTTGCCATAGTAAGCATCGTAATATCCTGCGCTTAACGCAAAGGTACCAAGCATTATCCGAGCAATGACCTCATCTCCGAAACCATGGCGTCTGCTTAACATGTTCATTTCCTGTACGTTAGAACCTTCATGTCTTAAGCCGTACCGGACTCCATCGTAGCGAGCTAAGTTGCTAGAGGCCTCAGCAGGAGCAATCAGATAGTAGGCTGTAAGTCCATATTCCACGGCCGGCACAGAAACCTCATCAACAAATGCTCCAGCTGCCACAAGGGCCTCAGCTGCTTGGTGTACTCGTGATGCAACGTCTTCATCGCTACCATCTAATAGCTCTCTGACTATGCCGACGCGAAGACCTTCGACACCTCGGTCAAGCTCAGGCAACAGCCTCGGTCCTGGGCTCGGGATACAAGTACTATCAGCAAGGTCTTGGCCGGCTAAAACTTCGAGCGCTGCTGCAGCATCAGCAACATTATTAGCGAATGGACCTATTTGGTCAAAGGAAGACGCAAAAGCAATTAATCCAAATCGACTGACTAGCCCATAAGTGGGCTTAACGCCTACAACCCCGCATAAAGCTGCTGGCTGTCTGATAGATCCGCCCGTGTCTGACCCAAGCGCAAGCGGAGCAAAACCCGCTGCGACCGCAGCCGCAGACCCTCCGCTCGATCCTCCCGGAACCCTAGAAATATCAACTGGATTACGAGTTGGTCCGAAAGCGGAATTTTCTGTTGAACTTCCCATAGCGAACTCATCGAGGTTGGTTTTCCCTATCATCACTGCCCCAGCAGCCGACATACGATCCACAACCGTTGCGTTGTAGGGTGGTTTCCAACCTTCAAGCATTCGCGAAGAACAGGTCGTTTCAACACCCCAGGTACATAAGTTATCCTTATAAGCGATCGGCACACCCGCTAATAAGCCAGGCTCAAGTCCGCGAGAAATTTTTTCATCAACATCTTGAGCTGCAGCAAGGGCACGGTCGCGAGTCACCAAATTGAATGCATGAATTTCTTTTTCTGTTGCATCTATAACCTCAAGGTAACTCTCCAAAACTTCAACAGCGCTTCTTCTGCCAAGCCGCACATCTTCTGCGATTGAGAGCGCAGATTCGTTCGAGGTCACGACGTTTCCCCCAAAATCGAAGGAACTCGGAAATGACCCGACTCTGCGTCCGGAGCCTGCTCCAACACTTCGGCCCTGTCTAAGGTCGTTCCAACGACATCATCTCGCATGACATTTGTGAGTAAACGCGGATGCGACATTGAAGAGATACTTTCTAAATCCAGAGAGTCAAGCTCACTGGCGTGCTCAAGAATTTTGCCAAGGTGGTCAGCAAAATGCTGCAGTTCGCCTTCGTTAAGATCAATTCGAGCAAGATGCGCCACGTGCGCTACTTCATCTTGGGATAATGGTTCCGTCAAAATTCCTCCGTAAGCGTTTAAAACTTACCTACTCAAACTATTCACTACATATACGAATCATTAGCGCTTAGTGGCTCGTTCCACCAACTATCTGGCGTTGTTACCCAACTTTTTTCATCCAAAGGATGGATGCAATCAACAGGGCATGGATCAAGACACTTATCGCAACCAGAGCACAACTCAGGAATTATGATTACATCGATTCCGTGGTTGAAAATAGCACCAAAATTGGGCGGGCAGGCTCTCAAACATGCATCACAATTTATGCATATTGACATATCAATGTAAAGCGGCGCGTTAGTCCAATTTTCGTTTCGTTGGCGCTTATCTATTCTCGCCAATCGAGAGGGGCTATTGCCGGATGCCATCGATAGGAGTTTACGTCCTATGATTTCGTATTCCGATTACTTACTGCAAGCATTATCTGATAATTCTCAGTGCAATATTTGCAACAACGCCTATTGGTCAGCAGTAAACTTCAGGACAACCGGAGATCCCAGATCAATAAATGCACCAACTCTTGGAAACGTTTCTCTCACTATCCCAACGCCAGACTCAAACCTATCCACAACTAACCCTACTTTTTTGAGTATTTCGGCTGCTTCATCTGCCTCAAGACCAGACACATCTGGCACTTCGACCATTGGGGAAGTTCCAGCAATTGTTAATTCAACCACTGAATTTCTGGCTACCGACATACCGCTTACCGGAGTTTGTTTGGTAACGAATTCGTCAGGGAATATTGACTCAAAATCCCTTTTTTCATTCACCACAACTGCCAGCTGTAAATCCGCCAGAATTTTTGTCGCATCCTCAAGCGAGGTATTAACCAGATTCGGTACCATTCTCGGGACTGGCCCTGCAGAAATGACCAGAGATACACGGGTTCCAGGCTCGTTAAGCAAGCCGCCATGGGTCACTTTTTCCCCTATCAAAAGTTCAAGAACTTGCCCGTCCGCAATGTCCTCGCTGTAGCGACGATCTACTTCATCAATTTCGAAACCCCGTGCCTCGAGCCTCATACGTGCCGGATTTAATAAGAGTCCCGATACATGCGGGGTGAGGCGTAACAACGGGCCACTAGAGACCTCAACAGACAGGAGCTTTCCTTCCGCCAATCCCTTGCCATCGGAGGGGTTTTGCATCAGAACTAACCCCTCAGGCACCAGGTCAGTACGCACTTGATCTTCGTCTAAAACCCACAAGTTTTTTTCGGCGATAGCGCGCACCTCGCCAATCGTGTGACCCTTGTAGTCGCCAATGGCGTGGATTGAAGTTCCTGGGGGGTCTACGCTGCTAACGGCCAAAGCCCCTACCGCAATAACAAAGGCAAAGGCAACAAACAATGGAAACCAAGCACGATTAAGAGAGGGCTTACTCAGAAACTCTTCCTCATCGCATTGATCCACAACCTGACAATAGCTCTATGTCGGCTAGTTACAAGTTCGTTTAGCTTCTTAGTTCAGTCAGTGGGCTTTCGCTTCCAAGTCGGGCATGCTGTATGGGTGAACAGTGGAGACTCCCTATCGATCGATAAAAACTCCGGCACCGTAAATTGGTCGCTCAGACGTGGAGTAGCTACATCTATAACTGTGGGTGCCGTCTTTGTAGTAGTCCTCATATTTTGGATCGTTGCTGCAACTCGCGGAGCTCCTCGACCTGATCTGTACCCGAATGGCCTTCTTTCAGTTATTCCGGGAGAAGGGAGTAAAACCCCTTATCAAAGTCCTGTGGGTGTTTCTTTGAGCCCGGGATGGCAACCTACGCTCACAATCGATGGAGTCGTAATTCCAGATACAGAGCTAACTGACGGAACTAGGGAACTAGGTGAGTTTTTTTATATTCCAGCGGACGAGAAAACGCTTCCTGAATTACGAACTGGCAACGTCTGCGCTCGCGTGGTTGCTGTCCCAACAATAAATATCGAAGCCGATAACATTGACTTCGAATGGTGTTTTACGACCTTTTAAGGTTTGTCTAAGTGTGACGGACCAGTCATCGCTGGATCATTCACTAAGTTTCTAGTTCCCCGCTTTTAAGTAGTCGACGAAATGCATCTTCTCCGATTATCGGAATTGAGAGAGACTCTGCCTTCGCTAGTTTTGACTGACCGGCACCGTTGCCTGCTACTAAGGCATACGTCTGAGCAGACACACTACCCGGACTTTTGCCTCCTCTTAGAACGATAGCTTTTTTTGCGTCATCACGGCTCAAAAACCAGTCATCTAGATTTCCGGTTACAACAACCGACTTACCCTGCAAGACCGGAGACGCTTCTTCTTCACCAACCTTCTCTTCAAGCCGGACTCCTGAAGCACGCAGCTTCTCAACAACTGTTCGTTGCACAGGATCGCAGAAAAAGGAAACAACGCTCTCAGCTATCTTTGGCCCTATACCGTCTAACGTTTCTATGACTTCAGCGTCCGCTTGCATGATCGCATCAATCGTTCCAAACTGGCGGGCAAGCATTTCTGCAGTTGATGGCCCAAGGTGGTCAATTCCAAGGCCAATCAGAACGCTAGCTAAAGGTCGATCTTTCGCTGCGCCGATAGCCGTAAGAAGATTATCTACAGACGTTTGATTAGTTCCTTTTGAGTTAAGTAATTGACTCTCGTTCAGACTGAACAAATCCCCAACATCTTCAACATCATGCTCTTCTACTAACAGCTTGACTGTCTGTTCGCCCAATCCCTCTATATCCATCGCAGTTCTGCCTGCAAAATAACTGATTCCTTGTTGGATCCGAGCTGGACAAAGCCGGTTTTGGCAATACGTGTTTGCATCTCCAACTTGTCTGGAGAACGCATGATCACAAGAAGCACACAATTTAGGAAAATGCCATGCTTCACTAGTTGTCGACCGCTGGCTCAGAACTGGCCCTAACACTTCCGGAATAACATCGCCTGCTTTCCTTACAAAGACGACATCACCAGGTCGAACATTCTTATAAGCCACCTGATCTTCATTATGTAAAGTAGCCATTGCCACAGTAGACCCACCAACAAAGACTGGCTCTAAAACCGCAAACGGAGTAGCTCGACCAGTTCTTCCTACAGATACTTCGATTGACAAAAGTTTTGTAGTTCGCTCTTCAGGCGGAAACTTAAAGGCTATAGCCCAACGTGGAGCCCGACTGGTAGAACCTAACTTTTCTCTATCTCTTAAACTATCCAGTTTTATAACGACTCCATCGATTTCATAGTCCGGTATGTGTCTGTTCGTGATCCATTTTTTACAAAATTCTTTGACTTCTTCGAATCGATCAAAAAACTCAATTTCAGGACTTACTGGTAATCCTAGGGCAGACAAAAACTCAAATGTTTGGGACGAATAGTCCATTGCCAGTTCAAGGCTTTTTTCCTCTAGCTGATAACTCCAGAAGGACAAGCCACGCGAAGCCGTCACCTTTGAATTTTTTTGACGCAAGCTACCTGACGCAGTGTTTCGCGGATTTATGTATGCAGTTTCACCTTTCCTGATCTGCTCTTCATTCAGGGCTTTGAAACGCGAGATGGGGAGGTACACCTCTCCCCGTACTTCAAGAACATTTGGTGCATTTGGTCCTAACTCCTTCGGGATATCCGAAATAGTGGAAACATTGGCAGTTACGTCCTCACCAACTCTGCCATTACCGCGCGTTGCAGCCTGAACCATCTTCCCCATTTCGTATCGTATCGATACTGCTAGTCCATCGAATTTAAGCTCACAAACAAATCTTGGTGAGGTAACGTCTCCGAGACTTTTACTGACACGTTCATGCCAGAGGTCTAGTTCATCGAAACTCATAGCGTTGTCCAGCGACATCATCGGCACTTGATGTTGTACTGGACTGAACAACACACTTGCCTTCGAACCAACGTCGTTAGTCGGAGAATCTTCTATCTCATAGTCTGGATAACTAAGCTCAAGATTAACTAGTTCTCTGCTGATCAAGTCATATTCGGCATCAGCGATTATGGGTTCCTCTAACTCATGATACGCAACATTATGTGAGCGAATTTGAGCTCGTAGCTCTTTAATACGAGATTCGATCGCTCTCGCTGAAATAACATCAGGTGGGCTGTTGCTGTCTTCCATATCAAAACCGACAATACCTAACAGTAGTTGCGATGAGGGACCGATTAAAGAAGAGAATTTAAATGCTCCTCCAGCTAGACCATTGAGAGATATTACGCCACGCTTATAGAGATGTTACGCACCAGCAATGCTTTCGCCTTCCTTCAGAATTGGAAAAAAGATCCCTTACTGTGGCTAGTCCGCATCAACTGGCTACTCCTACCGTTATCTCTTGGCGACATGTTTGACGAATCTCTTACGAATTCAACAGGTAACACTCAAGTTTTATTTGCCTCTTACGCTTGGCTAATTTGGTTTTTCGTTCTTACTTGCACACTGATACGCAGAGCTTGGTCGCTCACAGCGGTCAGGATTGCTGCGCCCTTGACACTAGTCGCTACCACATTAACAGCGACCGCTTCGACTCTTAATTGGGTAGCTTTCACGCATAGTTGTGTCATCATTATTCTCGTTTTCCTTCCAGAGCTAGGTAATTCATTAGTAGACGGATTGAGCTATGGGAATGAGCGGCGCCTCTTACTTCGTTGCCCTTCAGCCCTATACCTCGGGCCCCTACCTTTAGCGTGGGTTATGACCGTTTCAGGCACCTGGCTCGGTCCAATTTTCTTACTTAATAGCCAGTGGCTCTACGGATCGCTTTCCATTTTTTTCGGAATTCCGATAGCTGCAGCAGGCATTCGATCCATGCATCAGTTGTCTAAAAGATGGATTATTTTCGTTCCGAACGGATTCGTACTTCATGATTTACTTTCCACAAGGGAACCTTTTCTTATCCGTCGAGCTGATCTATCTAGCCTCGGCGCCATCGAGACCGGCGACAGCTTAGACTCTGAAGGTCTCTTGGACATTTCACAAAATGCACTCGGTGCAGTTCTTCAAGCCAGCATCGATGGAGAAGTGGAAGTAGTTCCACAATCTCGCCGAATCGCCGAAGTTAAGGCAGTCAAGCAAGTTCTATTTTGTCCTACCCGGCCTGGAGCGGCCCTAAAAGAAGCAGCAAAACGCAACCTACCAAGGCTGTAGCTACTCTTACGGCAATGCGCCCTGTTTTGCAATGGCGCCGCCGATAACAAGATCATCATGGTAGAAGACAACCGCTTGCCCCGCTGCAACTCGCTGTCTCTTCGAATCCCAGGTCAGCGTCCCAGTTGCATCAAGCCAGCCAGACGCAGGTTTCCCATGGGCGCTAGTCTGAGCAAGTACCTTTCCAGAAAAAGGTTCTTCAGCCCAACTAAAATCTGTAAGTAAGACAGCGTCCGACTTTAGCTCTGAAGCGTCTCCAACGCGAACTTTCCGAGATGGCATGTCAACAGACACAGCATAGGACCGGCCAGAATTTCCGCCAAGATCAAGACCTTTTCTTTGTCCTACAGTAACTAGCTCGATTGCTTCGACTGAGCCGACAACTTTGCCATCAGCGTCTACGAGACTCCCAGGGTGCAACTCAACTCGTTCCGCCAGAAATTTCTCTCTCCCGTTATCTGCAGTGATAAAACATACATCCTGACTATCGGGCTTATCTGCTGTTCTCAAACCTAGCTCAGTCGCATATTTACGAACAGCTTCTTTACTTAAGTCACCGACGGGAAATCGTAAATAAGCTAGATCCTTGGACGACAACATGTAGAGGACATACGACTGGTCTTTTCCTATGTCAGCCCCTCGCCTCAGTCTGGCACCTTCATTTACCCCCGACAAACGAACATGGTGGCCCGTTGCTAAAGCATCGAAACCCAAACGATGTGAACGTTCTACAAGAGCATCGAATTTAATGTGTCGGTTGCACTCGATACACGGATTCGGTGTCATTCCGGCAACATGCGAGTCAACGTAGGGCTGGACAACATGCTTATCGAATTGCTCACCATAATTAAAGACAAAATGATCTATGTCTAGCTGTTGCGCTACTCGTCGCGCATCATCAACATCAGAAACTGAGCAGCAGCCCTTATCTTGCTCACCACCCCAAAGTTTTAAAGTAACACCAGTTATTTCATGACCTTCACTTTTCAAAAGCGCTGCTGTTACAGAACTATCCACTCCGCCAGACATCGCCACTAAGATTTTGCTCATAGTGAGGCTCTCAGTTGTTCTACAGCCTTCGGGATTACCTCTAACGCCACATCAATCTCCGCTGACTCAGTGCACCATCCCATAGACAAACGGAGCGATCCCGCCGCAGCCGTTCTATCCATGCCCATAGCGGCTAATACGTGCGAAGGCTCCATGGCACCTGAAGCGCAGGATGCAGCAGCAGACGCCATTACATTGTCACGCTCCAACAAAACTAACAACGCTTCACTCTCGATTCCTTCAAATACTAATTGGGTTATTCCTGCTGATCGCGATGACCTAGGCACCGTCTCAGCGCATCTTTCAATAGTAGCTAACAACCCATCGACTAGCCGATCTCTTTCTTTAGTCAATCTCAATATCTCCGAATCGCGACTCAATGTTAGTTCCACAAGCGCAGCACCGAAGGCAACTATTCCAGCAGTGTTGTGAGTCCCGCTTCTACGCTCTGCCTCTTGCCCACCTCCGAGCATCTGAGCCTGAAGCGCCACTCCTTCTCTTAACGCCAGCACACCAACACCTTTAGGAGCGCCGAATTTATGGCCACTAAGAGATACTAGATCGGCTTTTGCTGCCGCCTTCTTAATATCCACCCAGTTGACTGCCTGGACTGCGTCAGTATGCAGCAAGGTGCCGGGTGATACATTTTCTATCACTTCCGCAACCTTATCCAAGTCACAGATAGCTCCAGACTCGTTATTAACCATCATTACCGACACTAACGAGGTTGTAGATTTCAATAACTCTGACAGGTGATCGAGGTCAACTTGTCCTTCATCTGTCACTCTTACTTTTTTCCCACCTAGAACTTCTACTGGGTGAAGAACAGCATGATGCTCCGTCTCAGGACACATTACGACCCCCGGATAGTCACTGAACCCTCTAATCCCTAAATTATCCGACTCCGTCCCGCCACTCGTGAATACAATTCCGTGGGGCGAGAACCCGATAGCTTCTGCTATCTGTTCACGCGAATCATCGATCGCAGCTCTGGCTTTACGAGCCATTCGGTGCGCACCCGACGGATTTCCATAGTGATCGCTCAGATACGGCATCATTGACTCAAGAACACTGGGTCGAATCGGTGTTGAGGCAGCACAATCTAAGTAAGTGGTTCTCATCTCCGCACTATCCAACATGGTTCTAGGTTAGGTTGATTCATTGCGGCACTTACAATTTAATTTCTATTAAATCCGCTAAATAGGAATTCGACTTGCACCATTGCGAGATCTAATTTTTGGGAACAAAACCCATATGAATAAGCAAAACAAACTGAAGGGTTTATCTCCTTCATCAATCTTGCACCTAAGCTCGGCTGCGAGGAGCGAGAGACTCAATGGACATAAAAGTATCAATCGAGTTACCTACATCGGTAGAAAATAGTTGGAAATACATCGCCGACATCCAATCACATACCCAATGGATGCAAGATGCTTTGTCTATTACCATTACATCCGATAAATGCAAAGGGGTAGGAACTACTTTTGAATGCTTGACCGCTGTCGGGCCATTTCGACTTACCGATGAAATGGAAATAACGGACTGGCAGCCTCCTTATCTCATGGGCGTCAAACACAATGGCTTAGTTAGTGGCCGAGGCAAGTTCTCACTTGAGATCATCGAAACTGGGACTCTATTTACTTGGGAGGAAGACTTAGAATTATCTTGGAAATACGGGGGGAAACTAGGCGAATCACTCGCAGCTCCAATTCTCAAAGCCATTTGGAAAAAAAATCTCAGGGCACTCCGAGCTCAAATTTTAAATAGGCAACTTCCCGTTGAATCTCAAACTGCTGAAGGCCTAGACCAGAAAAGAAAGACCAGACTCACTTCCGAAACACGTTCGATCGTAAGTAGGCCACCAGGAGGAGGCGCCATAAGAGAAAAAGACGCGATAAAGATCGCAAAAGCATCAAATTATCCAGCACCCAACATTGTTGGTGAACTACCCGACGGCTCAATTATTTTGGAAACGCTCGAGGGTTCAACAATGCTCAAAGACTTAACATCTAGGCCATGGCGTATCCATCAACATGCCAAAACTTTGGCCCAGCTACACCGAAAGTTAGGCGATATTGAAGCTCCACCAAGCTGGCCTCAGGTCTGCCCCGGGAGTTCGATCTTGCATCTAGACCTTCACCCAGGGAATGTTCTCATAACAACTAACGGGCCAGTAGTCGTTAACTGGAACACAGTGGCTCGAGGGTCGGCTTCATTCGATGCAGCATTAACATACGTCATGCTTCGCACAGGTGAAACAGATTCTAAATTATTTGCTCGTCTTGTCATTAACATTTTTCGTAAAACTTTTGCACAGTTTTTTGCAAAGGCATTTGGAAAGGAACAGATAGAAAAATATCTACGAGAAGCTGCGGAACTTCGATTACTAAATACCAATCTGAGTGCAACTGAACGTGAACGAGTGTTTGCCCTCGCTCGAGGCGAACTCGACTAGACCTAGCTAATTTTAGACTCCTGCAGAGAGTTCATTAGTTGCTCTACTGCTTCATACGGATCAATCTCTCTCGCCTCTAATTGCTCATGCAGGGATTCACTTAAAGCACCTCCAGAGAGAGAAACAACTCTAGCTTCGATGCTGCGGAGGAGAATTTCATTAAACTCAGTTCTAGCTCTCTGCGCCCGTCGGGCAACTAATTCACCGCTCTTCGTCAAATGTCGCCGGTGATTTCCTATCTGTTCCCAGAGATCTGCTGTTCCTTCTCCCGTTGTACCAACGGTCATAACGATCGGAGGTTCCCAGCTTCCTATCGAAGACAGCTCTAGCATCTGCTGAATATCTCGACGTGTGTCATCAGCTCCAGGCCGTTCAGACTTATTGATAACAAAAATATCTGCGATCTCCATTAAACCAGCTTTATTTGCTTGAATAGAATCTCCCCACCCAGGATTGACAACCACAATAGTGGTGTCAGCTGCACCAGCAATCTCTACCTCGACCTGACCCACTCCTACAGTTTCCACAAATACCCATGGCCATCCCAATGCGTCCAGAACCCTGACAGCTTGAGGTGTTGCTAGACTCAGGCCGCCCAAATGGCCTCTCGTCGCCATTGATCGAATGTATACCCCATCATCCAGTACATGATCCTGCATTCGCACTCGGTCACCTAAGATGGCTCCTCCTGTAAACGGGGAGGATGGATCTACCGCGAGCACAGCCATTCGTTCCCCAGTCGAGCGCACAACAGATGTTAGTGCTGAGCTAAGAGTTGACTTACCGGATCCAGGAGCTCCTGTAACGCCAACCGTATGGGCTTGCCCAGCTCCTTTGAACGTCAAAGAACCGATTAGCCGCGCATCGGCACCGCCCTGTTCCACCAAAGACATCAAACGCGCCATCGCTAATCTATGCCCATCGCGTGCCGCAGCTAAAATTGCTAGTGGTTCTTTGGAAAGCGTGCTCATGATGCAATAGATACCAAGTAATCGGAAGTAGGCAAAACGATCTAGGCGCGTTCTACTTTTGCACCCATTGACGACAGCTTACCTGCGAGGTTTTCATATCCCCGATCGATGTGTTCAGCTTCGTAAACTTCGGTTACTCCGTCAGCTCCCATGCCTGCGACTACTAACGCAGCTCCTGCTCGAATATCATGGGCTCTCACCTTCGCTCCTGAGAAACGTGACACACCAGTCACTACAGCATGCCTTCCTTCTGCTCTGATATCAGCACCCATCCGAACTAACTCATCGATATATCGAAACCTTCCTGCAAAAATGTTTTCGGTGACCATGCTCAATCCGTCGGAAACCGCTAGCGCAACTACTAAAAATGGTTTGTAGTCGGTTGCTAACCCCGGATAGGGCAACGTCGATACGTGAACACCTCTAGTTGTGGTATTCCGTTCTACGACTATGCCTGCCGGATCTAGCGTGATGTTCATCCCCATTTCCTCCATTTTTCTAATAAGCATCCGCATATGTTCTGGTCGCGCGTTACGTAAAAGGGCTCTACCTCCGCATACCGCAATTGCTGACATAAAAGTTGCTGCCTCAACGCGATCTGGTATCACTGTGAACTCAACAGGCACCATTTGTTCGACGCCTTCTATGGTGATACGAGAAGTTCCAGCACCCGTGACTTTTGCTCCCATCAGGTTAAGAAAATCAGATAGGTCAGAAATTTCTGGCTCTCGTGCAGCGTTATCAATTACTGTATTTCCGGAAGATAGAGATGCCGCCATCATTAAATTTTCAGTTGCTCCGACAGACGGGAATTCTAGTAAAACTTCAGCACCACAAAGCTTGCCTGCCTTACCATAAATATTTCCGTGTTCGTATGAAAATTTTGCTCCAAGGCGCTCTAAACCGGTTAGGTGCATATCAATCGGTCGAGACCCAAAATCATCACCTCCGGGTATCGCTACTGTTGCTACTCCGAACCTTGCTATTAAAGGGCCCAGGACTGCAATCGATGCCCTCATTCGAGAAACGAGCTCATAAGGAGCCTCTGGATTTATTTGGGCTGGGACATCAATCTCCACCCGATTACCGAAGCGAGCCACCCCTACCCCCATGGCCATCAGCAACTCGCTCATGATCGTCACGTCTGTAATATCCGGAACATTGTGCAAAATAGTTA
>Ga0315321_10000218_pt1 | contig 39601 bp, 31 predicted proteins | sample M180m21515metaG_FD_203464 | JGI IMG/M metagenome (GOLD analysis project Ga0315321, IMG submission 203464) | Ammonia-oxidizing marine archaeal communities from Monterey Bay, California, United States - M1 80m 21515 | ecosystem: Environmental > Aquatic > Marine > Intertidal zone | place: USA... | reverse complement strand
GGAGCAGCAGAGTGAGAGTTTGTTTACGCATGCTCACATGGTAGGCAAGGAAGTGCATGAACGTCAACGGTTCATCGTTTTTTTTCGAAAAGCACTGAATCCCAGGCCTCAGAACTCACCATTGCCACGTCGTCGGGCAAGTACAAGGCTTGGCGGGCTGAATCTCCGTTTGAACATTTATCATCAAGCGTCGTCATCGAAAAGGCTTCCCTGCTTGGATCAGGCTGCGGCCTTAGGAATGTCCTTGCCCTGCAGCTGATAGACATATCTGAGCACCTCCGCGACAGCTTGATAGTGATCAGCAGGAATCACATCCCCGACATCAATTGTTTTATATAAAACCTGAGCCAAAGGTTTGCGTTCAACAACAGGAATTCCATTCTCCAATGCCAGACGCCTAATTTTCTGCGCTAATACCCCGGCTCCTTTGGCGACGACAATCGGCGCTGGCATTGTCAAAGGATCGTACTGGATCGCGATTGCCAGCTCCGTCGGATTACTGACAACGACATCCGCGTTGGGGACTTCATTTTCTGCACGCTGCATCATCAATTGTCGCTGCACCATTCTCCGTCGAGCAGCTACCTGCGGATCACCCTCTGTTTCTTTCAGCTCATCCCGAACTTCCTGATCTGTCATCATTAAATCTTGTTCATGCTTCCACTTTTGAAATGCAAATTCGAGGATTGCCAAAACAAAAAGACACAAACCAATCCATACACAGGTTCCAAGCAGACAATCAAACAACGTGGACGCAATTTGCGGGACACTCAATTCTGACATTTTTAGAATTGCGTCACTGTAATACCTCACAGCAAAGAATGCGACGGCAGCGATCACAGCCACTTTAAAAAGTCCAAACCCCAACCGCGCCACACCTTGAAGTGAAACAATTTTTTTCACGCCGGAAATTGGACTAATATGACTCAGTTTGGGAACAATTTTCTTGGTGCTGAAAACGACGCCCGTTTGGGTCACATTCACAAGCACCCCCGCTACCAACATCGCGAGTAACAACGGCACGGCTGCAAGAGCTAAACGCCCTGCATACCCGAGCAACCAATTCGCTGCGTCATTTGTTTCGAGCGACATCATGCGAGGCATGGATAATGCATCAACAAGTGCGGCTGCTAAATGTTCAGCAGCGGGTGGCCCAAACGCCCATAATGTTCCCACAGCAGCGAGCAGCATGCCGGCGGACGTCAAATCCTGACTGCGAACGACCTGCCCCTCTTCACGGGCCTGACGTCTTCGTCGTTCGCTTGCTGAATGTTTTTTATCGCCACTGGAATCAGCCATGTGCGATTACCCCCTAGGTCGATTCACGGCTACCACAGGCGACCTAATTTCGCAGCGACTGTCGCCAGTTCACTCTGAAACACAAGTCCAACGGATCCAATTGTCACACTCAAAATCACGAGCATTGCCAAAGCATTGATACTCAACCCAATCGCCAACACATTGATCTGGGGCAACGTGCGACTGATCAGTCCGGTAACGAGGTTACTCAGAAGCAGTGCTGCAATGACCGGCGCGGCAATCCGAACTCCAGAGGCCATTCCTGCGGACAGTTGGCCCACAACCAGATCCATCATCGATTCATGAAACTCAACATTCCCTGCTGGCACCGAGTGAAAACTGTCAAGCAACACTGCCAATAATATCCGGTGTCCGCCAACCAGTAACATCACGGCAGTCACCAACAACCCTACCAGACGAGCGACCGAGGGCATGCTGCTGGAAGTGGTTGGATCAACCGCAGCACCCAGTTGCATCCCTCCAGTACTGGTAATCATCTCACCACCCATCTGCAATCCCGTGATGATTAACTGAACGGTCGCTCCGATCAACAGACCGATCAAACCCTCTCTGGCAATCGCAATGGCAAGCTCAATCAGGTTGTCGATATGCGGAAGATCCTGAACCGGCGTCTCGCTCGCAACGGGAGGCAGCACCAGGGCAGTCAAAGTAATCGCCAAAAAGGCGCGCACGCGTTTTGGAACCCCAACGCCCACAGCTGGCATGGACATCAACAACGTGCTCATGCGTGTCATGACCAACACGCCAAGAACAAGATGCTCCATCAACCAGGTGGTCAACATCTCCATCAGGGTGAGCCCGCATTCTCAAAAACGACTCTTGTAAAATCGACCATTCGTGTCAGCAACCATGGAAGACAAGCCACAAGCACTGCAGCCATCGCCAGAATTTTTGGAACGAAGGCGACAGTCTGGTCCTGCACTTGAGTCAACGCTTGCAACAAGCCAACCAACAAACCTGCAGCCATGCCCACTAATAGAACAGGGGCAGCAATGATCACTGCTGACATGAGGGTCTCGCGACACAAATCAACTGCTGTTGCAGCATCCATCAATCTTTTGACTCCGTCAAACCATGGTCCCAAAACTGTCCATCAACATCTGTACGACCAAACGCCATCCATCTACCAAAACAAAAAGCAGCAATTTGAAAGGCAGGGAAATGACCTGCGGTGGCAGCATCAACATTCCCATCGAAATCGTTACGCTCGCCACCACAAGGTCCACAATCAGAAATGGAAGATAAATCTGAAAACCCATCAGGAATGCTGTCTTCAGCTCGCTCAGAATGTAGGCTGGAAGCAGCACCCTGAGAGGGACATCTTCAAAACTGCTTGGCAACGGGGCATCTGGGTCCATGTATTGATAAAAAAGATGCACGTCATCGTGATTCCCTGCAACGTCGATCTGCCGAGACATGAACTCCCGAATGGGTATTGAGCCAGCCTCATAGGCTTCCTCCATCGTCATCGAAACCTGAGGATCTGTGTAGGGTTTGATCGCATCGTTGTAGACACGAGACCACACTGGTGACATCACAAATAACGTCATGAAGAGAGCAATGCTTGTCATCACCTGACTTGGCGGTAACGACTGCAAACCAATCGCTTGCCTCAGCAAACCCAACACGATAATGATACGGACGTAACACGTCGTCATCAGTAGTACAGCAGGTGCCAAACTCAGCACCGTCAACAGCAACAGGACTTGGAGACTACTGCTGAGCCCCTCAGGACTTGTCCATGATTCAGGTCCCCCACCCAACCCATCCAGAGGAGTATTTTCGAGAATGGGAAGAGAACTGCCACTCTTCGAAAAAATAGTCGGAACCTGACCATTAGCAATGTCCTGCTCAGATACTGAAGTCTGACCCATCGAAACACCCTGCGCAAGCGCGCAAGTTGTCCCCGTCAGAAACAAGCAGAAAAGAATTCGAATTGCAAATAGCCCGTTCAACCGCGTTCGCTCCATCGAGTCAGGTAGACGACTACGACGGAGACTAGGGAATCCCAAGAATTCAGCGGAAGGCGGATTTCGGCAATAAGTTGGAGAAACTTGAGGCTAAATCAAAATTTACGTCAGATTCAGCCGTAAAACTGATAGAGCATCAAATAAACCAGCACCCCGGTGACGGAAACATACATCCAGGCCGGAAATGCGAAACGGACCAAACGCTTGTGCTCGGCAATACGCCCCTTCATCGCCAAGAAGATGGCACGTAACGCAAGAAAGGGCACGATGATTGCTAGCACAAGGTGCGTGATCAGTATCCCATAATATGTATAACTCGCTGCTAACGGGGCGGTATCGGTGGGAAATTTGTTATTGAACTCACCGATCGTCATGAAGAGCGCGACCTTATGCAGCAAATACATCAGCAAGAAGACTGCGCTAACACCAAGAGCCGAGAGCATCATTGTCTTGTGACGCCGTGCCTTACCCCGCCGAATGCTGATCAAGCCCAGCAGCAGAAGAACGGTCGCGGTCAAATTCAACGCCGCAGTGAGGTGCGGTAAATTGCTGGCCAGAAATTTCCACATCATGACTGTTCTCCCTTAATCATCTCTTCAATTTTCTCCTGCAACTTTTTGAACTGTGGCTTATCAGGCCAGTTATAGAACCCTTCGATTTTCCCTTCAGGATCAACCAGCACGAAGCGTTCGGTATGAAATTGCTTATTCACCGGTTGCCGAAAAATTTCGCCACCAATACGTCGGATGTAGGTTAGGTCGCCTGTCATGAATAGCCACTGGTTCGGGTCTGCGCCAAATCTTGCGGCGTATTCTGTTAATACTTCAGGCGTGTCTGTTTCAGGATCTACCGAGATAGCAACGAACTTGACCCCCTTGCCCTGAAATGCATCCTGCAGTTCTTTCAATTTCTGATTTTGCTGGACGCAGATACTCGGGCAGGTACTGAAAAAGAAACTGACCACATAGGGCTGTCCCAGCAGTTGCTCACTTTTGACGAGTTCTCCGTTTCTTTCGATCAACTCAAATCTGCTGAGCCATTCTTCATCCTCCGGCGGATGACTGGGGTCAGGGTTCTCGATCTCGGCAAAGGCAGTGGGATCATCTTCAATGCTGGGTCCATCATCACTGAACACAACGTCCCCGGGTTCCGGCCGTTCCACACTTGCTTGGTCCATTCTAGAACGCACTAGTAGCCCAAGGCCGACCCCAGCCAAAAGGATCAATATGATATTCCAAGTAGTTCGCATCACAAAAACCTTAAACGATAACATCCACTTTGCGACTTCCTCTCATCAACTGCCATGCAGCGGCCAAAGTAAGACCGGCCGCCAGCGTGGTGACGGTCCAACAAACGCTAGAGGATGGCGCGAAACCCGCCGCTGAAAAATCAATCTGCGGAAAGAGCAGACGGCGCATTTCCACCATCGAGTAACTCAGCGGATTCGCCCGCATGATAGCACCGAGGATCCATTGCCCGATACTTGCATTCGCTCCCAAAGCAGGAATCGGAAAGAAGGTACCACTCAACAGCCACATTGGCATCAAGCCCAGCATCATGATCGCATGGAATCCCTGCGTGCTTTCCATCGGCCAAGCCACAATCATTCCAAGTCCACACATAGCCAAGGCCACCAGAGCCAATAATCCCAACAAGGGAAGTACTGCCCCACCAGGATCAGCTGTCCCAACGACCCACACAAGCAACAAGAAAAATACAGCCTGAACCCACGCGATTGCCGAACCACCAAGGACTTTACCAACCAACACTGGCCAGCGACCAACGGGTGCCACTAAAACTGCCTGCATGAACCCCTCTCGACGATCCTCAATCACGGAGATTGTCGAAAAGATAGCAGTAAAAAGGACGATCAATGCCAACGTGCCTGGCAGGAAAAACTGCATGAAGTTCAATTCGCCAGTACTCTGAAATGCTCCACTAAGGCCTGTTCCAAACAACAGCCAGAACAACAAAGGTTGAAGGATGGCGGCAGTGACTCGGTTTCTCTGCCGAAAAAAACGCACCCACTCGCGTTTCGCCAACATCCAAGCGGCTGCGATTCCCACGCCAAATTGACTGGTGGGTGCATCATCAACGACACGCTTGGCGGGCAGTTCCGAGTTGGACTGGGGCGCAGTACTCATTCGCTCAACTGACTCCCATTTGCACAATTCCTCGACAGGCCAGACTCTCCAGCTTGGGAAGTGGGTGTTATCACAAGTCTCATGCGGTGAATGCCTCTCCAGTTTTGGCAATGAAAACATCCTCTAAACTCGGCCGCCCAATGTTAATCGACTGAGCTTCTTTACCGAGCATTTCAACCAGAAGCGGAACCATTTCAGCTGGCGAATCGACTTTCAAGCGTATTTGGTGATGCAATCTTTGTGGCTTCAGGCCAAGTTGATCTCGAAGAATACTTTCCGCACGTTCAGCATCATCCGCCACAATGGTAATAACACCTTCCCCCATCTCCGCCCGCAGTTCACTTGGTGATCCCTCTGCAATTAATTTCCCTTGCGACATGATTGCAATATCGTCAGCCTTATCTGCCTCTTCCAGTAGATGTGTGGTCAGGAGCACAGCTATGCCCTGCTCGGCCATCTCACGAATGGCATCCCAAAGTCTCAAGCGTGCTGACGGATCTAACCCAGTGCTTGGTTCATCCAACAAAAGCAATCGTGGGCGATGCAGCATTCCTTTCGCAAGTTCTACACGCCGTTTCAGTCCACCGGAAAGAACCTGACAGCGATCATCACGCCGGTCTACAAGATCCAATTGCTTCAACAGAACATCTCGGCGTTCGCGCAACTCGGCACCGCGAATTCCATAGAGCGCTCCTTGGCAGGCAATATTTTCATCGACTGTCAATTTCATGTCCAAGCTTGGAGATTGAAACACAATCCCAATCTGCTCACGTACGCGCAATGGTTGGCTTCCACTGTCGAAACCACCGACGCGGACCTGCCCCTGCTGAATCGGCAATAGCGTACAAAGAAGTCGAAAAAGAGTCGTCTTCCCACTGCCGTTTGGCCCCAGTAACGCAAAAACCCGGCCAGCCTTGATATCGAGATCGACACCGCGAAGTGCCGCATGCTCACCATAATGATGGTGCAGATCCCGCACGTTGCAGACGGTCGGCGGCTCCTTTTGTCCGCTATCACTCACCTGCTGACTCACCAGAACAAACGCAGTGTGACAACCGCCAACACTGCAGGCAGGACGAGTAACGATGAACGCAGCAACTTTCGTGCTGTCGTGTCATCAGGACACCGAGCAAAATGAACAGATGCCAACAGCATTGGCCAGGCAGCAGCCACCACCGCAATGGACCCTACAATGGCGCCGATGGATCCTGGAGACAACCAGCACAACGTTACTCCCAACGCGATCAACACAGCAGAACCGACGATACTCTGCAATCCAGCACTGCGTCCGGTCGGCTCCTCTGTCGTAGTCATTTTAAAGCCGGCCTCTTTGTATTGACGCCGATACATCCATGCGATCGCCATGAAATGTGGGTACTGCCAAGCGACGAGAACACCGACCAACAACCATCCAGTCCAGTCGGTCAGTAGACCATCAGTGGCTGTGTAGCCAATCAAAACCGGAATGGCTCCCGCAATCGCTCCGACTGTCGTGTTCCAAGCTGTCCGTACTTTCATCGGTGTGTAGATCAGCACGTACAACATCCACGTCGCAACCCCAACAGCAGCAGGAACTATCCCAAACTTCGTGGCAAGAACAGTGGTACCCAGAACACCTAATGCTGTGGCGAAAATGACAGCGGGGATGGGTGACATGCGACCAGATGAAATCGGTCGATTTGCGGTTCGGGTCATCCTAGCGTCAATCACGCGTTCCCATATCTGGTTACCTGCTCCGGCGCTTCCCGCTATTGCCGCTGTGCCCAACAACAACCAAGCAAGACTGCCGGCAGCAACCAGTCCGGACGCTCCAATCATCGCCGTTGCACAAGTCGTGACAAGAATCATCACGACGATGCGGGGCTTTGTAAGTTGCAGATAATCCGAGAACAACACCGACATCGTTGATCGGCTAAGAGCCGAGATACTGTTTTCAGCATTCTCACCGGAACCACCCTGCCCTTCCCCATCGTTCGACACAGTCTCAGCCTTTGATCCAGACTCAACCGCTACAGCATCAGTTGACACGCAACTTTTCTGCGAAACCACCCCCGCGGGTCGCGCTGTTGGGCGCGCCGCTGTTGCAGTATCGGCTGAAAGTAAGTCCGTTGCCATGGTGTTTTGGAGGCCGCTCAAGCGGTAGTTGGTTCAAGTAGCGAATCGTTTACAGTGTCTTCTTTTTGCCTTGGCTCGATATCGCCCAGCTGTTCTTCGAGGCAGTTTCGGCAATACCGCACCCTCAGTAATCGAACCAACAGCACCGTGGAGACGGCGAGGATTAATGATCCGGTCGCTACATGCGATGTCACGATGATCGAATCAATAAATCCTTTGGCACGAACGAGAAATCCGGTGGAACCCGGAATCCAAGCCAGAATCGACGGCCACCCGTAGTTGACCACCCATGTTCCCACGCCCAGTGCGATCTGAACAGCCACCAATCCTATCAACAATCCGGCCGGCCGCGACAGCGTCAAATCGCCGCAGCGTCGAATCTTGAGCCATGCCGCGACGGTCAAAACCCAGAGCAAAAATGCCACAATGACATGGGTAGCGACGATCAATGCAAAGCCGCCAGGTGCGGCATTTGGCTGCACATGTCGAAGCTGAGCACCCAAGATCAACTGCAGGTAACTCAATGCTGGAATTGTTACCGCCAAGCCCACGACAGCGAAACTAATCCCAGACTTGCCACGCGATGACATGTACTCATTCCAACGACGGCTCGTGACGACTGCCGTAGCGGCACAAAGAGCGAAGAACGCGGGGCCGAAACAGCCGTGAACCATCGCAAGAGTGCGGTCACCCAAAACCACTCGCATCCCCCCCAGCAGCCCCTGCGTCACGACCGCAACAAGCAGTCCTATCGACATCACGAGCACCCACCGCCTCGGCTCCCTGAAATACGCCGACACCACGATTGAGATCGCAACCAATCCCACAACTGCTCCTAACAAACGGTGACCGTGCTCGATGAACAGATCGAATGGCCCCAGCAGCCACGTCTTGTAGGGGTAAAGAAAGAGATTATAGCCGTAGGTACCCGGCCAATCGGGGACAGCCATCCCAGCGTCGTAAGTCGTGACCAAGCCGCCAACCCAAATGAGTGGCCAGACAAGACACACCAAGAGAATGCACAGACGGTGAACTGCCTGCCCTTGGTGTTTCTCGCCAGCTAATTTGAGATCAGATGCCATCTTTCGTTTCACAGATTTTGATTGTTGTTCCAACGAAATACCTGCTCAGCAGCCATACCGCCCAGCACACAACCAATTCCCCAGAAGAGAGCAGACGCAACCATCCCACTGAAACCAGTCAACACCATAACTCCGTACCCTACGACCAACCCGAGGATTGCACCGGTGGATCGATAAAACTGCTTGGTTCGCTGTGGTTGCTCTGTCATCAAAATTCCGTTGTCTTCGCACATGCACGGATGCTGTCCATTACTTTACTGCGGCGTCGAGAGTTGCTGCACATACCTCACAAGGTCCCAAATCTCGTCAACAGTCAAGCCTTTGCCGTTCGGCTCGCTGACGACCTCTACAGCGGGCATCGGCGTACCAGCGATCCCCTGCGTGATCCTACGGAATAAGGATGCGGGATCGCCTCCGCCGTGAAACACTCCATCTTGGAGGGTTCTAGGTGCGATTGCCCGCGGTCGCAATGCACCTACGTCTCGAAATGGCTTTATCGCTTCGCGGTCATCTGGAGTCAAACCAATCCTCGTTGTGTACTCCTTTGTCCAATCATCATAATCAAGTGTTGGCATGCTGCCGTTACCTGCGGGTCCATGGCACCCAGCACAGTTCGCAATTTGCCCATGGAAAAGTGCCTTGCCCCTCGCGATGGAAGCAGTTAACGCTTCGCCGGAGAATTCGGCAAATGGCGGTACCACAACTTGATGTTCGGCTGCCTTCACCCAATCTGTGTGAACACGATCCAATACATCCTGCACTACCTCACCACCTTCCGATTCCCTACGGCTGCTGAGTTCCAATTCAGGGCCAGGAGAAACCTCGCCGTAGTCAAGTTCATCGATTGCGGCGGCAGTCATCCTGCGTTCAACCTCGCCTCGCGCCGACAGAAAAACAACGTAGTCGACCAGCGCATCAAGATCCTCTGAGTTAAGCAACGCAAACGAAGGCATCGCCGTTCCCGGTATACCCTCAACGAGCAGTTCGCGCAGATCCCGTCGTGTTGGCTTATGCCCTCGTTCCGTCGACTTCCACTTGAACACCCCATGCCTGAAATCACGGGGATACGGATTTTGAAAAACGCTTGCGGGCCCCGCCCCACTACCTTCCAACGCATGGCAGGTCACGCAATGCTCTCGGAACAGCCCCAAATGTGTTCCGTCTTTTTCACTGCTCACCGGCCCGCTGGAACGAACCAAATTTTGTTTGTCCGCCAAGACACTTTCGGCCGCCGGCGAATCTGGCCACAGCGGCTCGTCAGGAGTGCCATAGAGTTCCTCTGCGACGCGACTTGCGTCTTGACCAGCCAACTCGGTTGACGTCGAACGTGCCTTTGCCAACGACAAAGAAAAGACTTCGTTGGGCTGAAACGTTTCGATTCGGGCATCACACCCGAGGAGCAAGCAAACGAAGAAAACTAGGGCTGCAATACGCACGAGACTGCCAAATGAGAAACTGCCAAGGGAATCAGAGAGACCGCCACACCGTCCTTCATTCAACCGTGAACTCTCTTCCACCGCAAACGCTACCCATTGTCGCACCCACAGCGAAAAGGTCTGTGCCCCGTATTCAGGCGGCAACCTTCCGAACCCGTCAAAACCCTGTTAATTCCGGATTCTCAGGGTAAATTCCCGCTAGAAGGCCACTAAAAACGGTCAGCGAAAGAAATGCTGAGCGAAAAAACGCCTGCCGGCAGGCAGCAGTCCAACGGGCGAGAAACCAGAGGCCCATTCGGTCTGTACCGATTTGGGAAGCTGAAGGACTTGCTCAGAGTCAAATTCCGTCAACCGAGCCAACAACACGCCCCCCGTCCGTCCAAGCTCGGGTGGAGAATTTCCATCTGGAGCTGGGACCATTAACAACGAACGCCACCACAGCTTTGAAACCGGCGGCCCGTCGATCGTCAATCAGCACTCAGTGCATCTTTTGGGATCACGACGGTGCCCAGATCATTCACACCCGGTTTGACGTCTACTTTGAATCGACTGCGGCTCCACTCTTCCGATTTGCCGTTGATCTCAACTTCTTTGATGCCGCCAGCCTCGTGGTACACGCGGAAAACCAATTCCTCACCGACGGGCAAACCCTTGATGGTTAAGTCACCATTTTCGTCACTCACTGCAGCGAAAGGATGGTCAAGCACGACAACGTACGATTTCATCCATGGGTGAATATTGCAGTCCACGGGAATAGGTGCAGGCTCATTTTCCTCGAGAGCAACCGTTTTTTCCTGACCCGCTGGGATCGTGAAATTCTGCTGCTTGTTATTAAAGAACCCAAGGTTTGCATTGTGACCCACTGAATCAGGGTTGGTGACTTTCAGAGTGTCACCTGTTTGTGCAATGACGATGTGTGGTTCAAAGCGGCACTGGTCATTCGCCAAGGTCAGGGTCTTGTTAGCAGCGGGGACCGCATCCAACTTGGAACCACCGCGACCGGTGTACACATAGACAACAACATTCTTCACGCCCTTATTCTTTGGATTCACCAACAAACGCTCATTCATGAGCTTGGTTTTTCCGCAGAACTGAACGTCTTTATTGACGTCGATGGCGGTCGGGTCCGGAGCATCGCCGGCATATTCGAAGTGAATCTTAAGATCACCTGTCTCCGCCATTGCTGGCACAGAATGAATCAGCAGCAACGCGACAGCGGGTAACATCAATATCTTCAACGGTGACTCTCCTCTGGAGGGATCAAATGGGCTTTACATTCTGATTGGTCGATACTCAACCACTTCACTCCCAGTGTAACCGACGAAATCGGCGGCGCACGCATCAAATCGCCAGTGACGAGAATGAGCTTGGGCAACAATTGTTCGCGTTAAAGAGCTTTTGTTCGAAACAAAGAGGAAAAGTGGCGACCGAAAAGGTATCGAAAACCCTCGGTCGCCACCCATTCAATTAGTCTTTCGCGAAGAAAGCGCCGCCCAATGGTGGGGTGGTGGGGTGAGCGGCAGAACAACATTCCTCGGCAGGACGTTGAGAATTGTATTCACTAGCGGAAGATTGTCTACCGCTATCAGACGCTAACACCAACTTTAATACCACTCCTGCTGTTGGCCGAGTGTCGGCTGTCGAAGCATGGCGTCAGCCCTTAAATTGCAGCAAGTATTCGATTTGCATGCAAATTTGCCCGCTAAATTTAGGTAGTCGCGATGAAGGTGTTGGTGGTTGGAAACGGTGGACGTGAGCATGCCTTGGCTTGGAAACTTGGGCATAGCCCGAAAGTGGACAAGGTGTACGTGGCACCCGGCAATGCTGGAACGGCCCGAGATGCTGAAAATGTCGATATAGCCGCGACGGATATTCCCGGTCTGATTCAATTTGCCAAAAACAAGGCGATCGATCTGACTGTGATTGGACCGGAAGCCCCACTGGTAGCAGGCCTCGCCGATGCAATGGATAACGCAGGGTTAAAGGTCTTTGGTCCTTCGCAGGCAGCAGCCGAACTGGAAGGTAGTAAAGTCTTCTGCAAGAATTTGCTGCACACCGCCAATATTCCGACAGCGAGCTACCAGACGTTTAGAAGCGGTGAAGACGCCGAGCGATACATTAAAGATCGCTATGCCGAGCCCAACGAACCCGTTCATGTTGTCGTGAAAGCCGATGGCTTGGCAGCCGGAAAAGGCGTGATCGTTTGTGACACCCGTAACGAAGCTCTTGAAGCGATTGACAGAATTGCATCACGGCGCGAATTCGGCGAAGCCGGTAATGAGCTGATCATTGAGGAAAAGCTGGTTGGTCCGGAGGCAAGCGTTCTGGCCATCACCGATGGTGAGACGATTTTGACGCTCCCCGCAGCTCAAGACCACAAGCCAGCCCACGATGGTGACATCGGTCCCAACACTGGTGGCATGGGAGCCTATTGCCCAACACCGGTTGTGGACGAGGATCTGATGTCAAAAATTGAAGCGGACGTCCTCGTTCCAGTCGTTCACGCGATGAAGCGTGCCCGCCGGCCATTCAAGGGAATTCTTTATGCTGGTTTGATGCTCACCCCCGCCGGCCCTAAAGTTCTTGAATTCAACGTCCGATTTGGCGACCCCGAATGCCAGCCGCTTTTGATGAGGCTCAAATCAGATCTGTTTGATGTACTGGAAGCTGCCGCTGATGGTCGACTGGGAGAAATTGGTCCGCTGGAGTGGGACGATCGGCCCTGCACCTGCGTTGTGATGGCCAGCGAAGGCTACCCAAGCGACTACGAGAAGGGGCGAGAAATTAGCGGTCTTGAAAACGCTGACGCACTGGAAGATGTCAAGGTATTTCATGCTGGAACTGAAATCGCTGATGGTCAGGTCTTGACCAACGGAGGTCGCGTTCTGGGCGTCACCGCAATGGGAAACACTATCAGCCAAGCAAAACTTAATGCCTATTCCGGCGTCAAAGAAATTCGCTGGCGTGGTGCCTGGTGCCGGAAAGATATCAGCGACAAGGCACTTCCCCGAAGCTAACCCTCCCTATTCATGATCTGAACCACACCGAACTCAAGTTGTAATCACAGATCGCTGGCCTCGAAGTCTAGCGGTTTGATTCTCAAGAAACGATGATGCAACTTGGTTCAGAAGCCTAGGGATCTAGATCACTTACGTTGCAGCGAAAGGATTCGACGATGGCCGTCCAAGTCCTTGATAAAACGCAGGTCACCAAAAGCAGGATATGCGAGAGCCATTGCCTGACAGGCATCCGCAATCATTGGACTGAGTTCGATGATCAATCGGCCACCGATGTGAAGCCGATCTGGAGTTTGTTCGAGTAATCTCGCGATCACCTCGGTTCCTTCGGGTCCTGAAACCAACGCTCCCCGAGGTTCAAAGTCTCTCACCGTTGGAGACAATTGTTTGTATTCAGCCTCACTGACATAGGGAGGGTTGCTACAGATAATGTCGAAGCATTCTGGCGTCTCTACTGCCGACAAGAGATCGCTCTGCACAAACTGAATTCGATCAGCCACCTCGAGTTTCTGTGCGTTCCATACCGCGATTTTCAATGCGGCCTCACTCACATCCACTGCCGTCATATCGACCTGATCGCAGCTTTGGACGACACTGATTGCAATCGCACCAGAACCGGTTCCCACATCAATCACCTTCAGAGGGCGGTCCAATGAAAACTGCTTTGCACAATCAAGTGTTTCAACAACAAGGTGTTCAGTTTCTGGTCGCGGAATCAGCGTCGCATCATTAACCCGAAACCGGGATGAATAGAATTCCCTGTAACCGACCAATTGTGCCACTGGCATCCCCTCGCCTCTGCGACGCACCATTTCTCGAAAAGCGACACGCTGTTCTTCACCTGGTTCATCTGCAAAAGCAGTATAGAGTTCAATTCTCTCGCACTCACGTGCATGCGCCAGCAGGACTTCGGCATCGAGGCGAGGCGATTCACTTCCCTTGCGTTTAAAAAAGTCAGTTGTCCAATCCAATAAACGCAGCACGGTCCATGGCTCGTCTTGGTTTTCGGACATTTTCTTTCCCTCTTTCAAACGTGCATCAGGGGTCACTTTTGACACTTGAAGAGCAACTCCGTTCTAGGTGGTCTGCTTTGTCAATCGATCATATCACCGCGAAGTTGATCACGATCGTACTCAATCAAAGCATCTGTTACCGGTGTGAGATCGCCCGCAATCACCTGATCCAACTTATAGAGAGTCAGGTTAATTCTGTGGTCAGTCAAACGATTCTGAGGAAAGTTGTAGGTGCGAATGCGCTGACTACGATCACCGGATCCAATCAGCCCTTTTCTCTGCTCCGCTTGCTTGGCAGCCTCTTCTTCACGTTTCTTCTCGTAAATTCTTGCTTTCAAGACTCGTAAAGCCTTGGCCAGATTCTTGTGCTGGCTCTTCTCATCTTGGCACTGAACGACGATACCTGTTTCATGGTGAGTCAAGCGGATCGCCGATTCCGTTTTATTGACGTGCTGGCCTCCGGGGCCAGAAGCTCCGAATTTATCGACTCGATAGTCATCCGACTTCAGTTCGACCTCGACATCCTCTGGCTCTGGCATTACCGCAACTGTTGCCGCCGAAGTATGAACTCGCCCCTGAGTCTCCGTTTCTGGCACACGTTGCACGCGATGCCCGCCAGACTCGTACTGCAAATCCCGATACACGCCCTCTCCCTCGAGAGTCAGAGTTACCTCCTTGAAGCCCCCCATCTCCGTCGCGCTAGCGTCCATGACCTCAGTCTTCCACCCACGTTGCTCAGCATAACGGCGATACATTTCATACAGGTCCCGCGCGAACAGAGCGGCTTCATCACCACCGGTTCCGGCGCGGACTTCCATAACGCAACGTGTTCGATGACTATCATCACCTCCAACAGTAAGGGAAAGCAAATCTTCCCAGATTCCTTCCCTCTGGCCACGTAAGGTTTCCATTTCACCCTCAGCCATTTCCCGCTCGTCAGCATCCTCCGCGGCTTCTGCCATCTCTTTGCAGTCATGAATTTCATCCGTGAGTCGTTTGAATTCACGGTACTTGTTGGCAAGCTTGGCCAATCCACCATGCTCACGTGCGGTAGCACTCATCCGTGCCCCATTCCCGAGAACCTCGGGGTCTGACATATCACGCTCCAACTGCTCAAAGCGAGCCAGTTTGTCTTCCAACGTGTCGCGTATTGATCCACTCATGGTGTTTTTTTCATGCGATAGAGAACGATCGTGATCACATCAGCCTTGAATCCAGGGCCCCAAGCACCGATTCACCATCCACTTGGCAAATCGACGATGGTATTGATCCCACCGCTTCGAATACTTCTAAAAAAACAGCCGCGACGGTCGCTGTTGCGATACCCGCGCGGCTGTGATCGTGGTTCGTGCCAAAGGCAGATGTTTACTTATTGCCTTTTGAAGCAAGGCTTCCGTAGGTGCCCGCAGCAAACTTCTTCTGGAACTTGTCGATACGTCCGGCGGTATCAACGTACTTCAGCTTTCCGGTGTAGAACGGGTGACACTCATTACAAATGTCAATCTTCAATTCAGGCCGTACGCTGCGAGTCTGGAAACTGTTGCCGCAACCGCAGCTAACAGTCGTCTCTTGGTAGTTTGGGTGAATGCCGTCTTTCATGGCGTCTTTCAGATGGTTTGAGGTAGCTGGCTCTGGCTTTCGTACAGAGCCACTGAGCCCCGCATCGTAGGGTAGATACCCCATTTTGTTCAAGGCCTTTGAGACGGAAAGCGTGATTCAACCCCACGATTTACTCCAATAGCCGGCTATCCTGCCCTTTTTTGCCTCTGCAGCCTTCAAAGCAGCATTACCATTCTTCAGCTTCTCTTGACGATGGACAAGCAAGAAGTAGGTTTTTGCGGCAGCAACGGTGTCATCAAAACGCTCTGCAAAACCCCGCCGGCGATACAGAAACCACACAAATACCGGCCACTATCTGCCAAACAGCAGTATGATTCACTCTTCTGCCGGCAATCCTTCCGCTTTTTCAGAAGCCTTTGGCGCAACAGACGATGCGGACTTGCTCTCAGGCACCAGTTCAGAGGCGAGGAAATCACACGCTTTTTGCAATGCTTTGGGATCCATCGCAGCCCGCATGTGTCCTGCATTTGCGATGCTGTAAAACTCGGTTTTCACCCCAGCTGACTTCAACTCGAAATAGCAAGCCTTGGTCCAAGCTTCTGGAACAAGTTCGTCAGCAGAGCCGTGGAAAAAGAAAAGCGGCGCATCACCCGCATCGACAAAGGCTGCGGAAGAAGCCGCTTGGAACTTATCCTTCTCGCTAGTCAGATTTCCACCCATCCAAAATTCAGCCCATCGGCCGTTATCAGGAAACCAGCGAAAATCAGTTGGAGCTCCACCAGCCGCCGCTACCTGAATCCGCGTATCAACATTCCCATTCTTTTCGCTGGGCGGCGTTCCAGTCGTGGCTAATAACGACACCAAATGACCGCCGGCTGAGTATCCAATTGCGCCGACTCGATCAGGATTGACTTTGTACTGTGAAGCGTTTTTACGAATCCATTTAACCGCTGTCCGACAATCCTCAATTTGCGCAGGGAATTTATGCTTGGGAGCTAACCTGTAGTCAATCGCGAAACACACAAAGCCACGTGAAGCAAGAGTTGTGGCATAGGCTCTTAACTGCTTTCGATTTCCACTGCGCCAAGCTCCACCGTGAACAACCAATACCGCTGGATGCTCCCCAGCTTCATTAGGAATGAAGGCATCGAGCAACAGTTCGCGATCCCCTACTGTGGAATACGTTATTTTCTCTCGAATCTGGTAAGCAGGCTCACCAACCGCTAATCCGTGAATCAAAAACGACAAACAGCAGAACGCTCCCGTCCTTACCAGCATCATTACATCTCTCTTGGTTAGCGAATCGTCCGGTCGCTGTCTTGCATGAACCACATCATCATGCATCGATGCTTCATTCTAAGGCAGGCGACACGCTCTTCTTGTGTCGATCTGTAACCGGAAGCAAAAAGATCAGTAAGTCACCAGATCCGAGATGTATCTTGGCAATTCAACGCGGCCTACTCTTTTCAAACATCCGTCAATGGCAATCTCATACGCCAATAGAGACTCACCCTCGAAGCAACTGACAAGTAAATAGCGGCCCTTTGGCGAGAGCGTCATTCCCCAAGGAATGCCCTCAGTTGCAGTTAACTCTAAAAACTTGAGGGTTCCGTCGCTCTGCACTGCGTACCCGGCAAGTCTGTCAAAGTTCTGCCGACGCCCCCTAATTGCCGAGTAAACAAACTTCGCATCCTGTGTGATCACAATATCAGAAGCTGATAGACCTTCTTTGGATCTCTCCTTGGAAACCACATCACACAGTTGTTTGAAAGCCAGATGCCCCGTTGGTTTCTGGTCGTACACCGACACACCTACGTGTTGTTCATTGCTGAAATAAACAATGGGCAAAGAAGGATGATAGGCAATGTGCCTTGGCCCGGTTCCTGCAGGTGGTTTCACGTTCTTGGGTTTCATCGCCACAACCTTCCCAGTCCCGCTATTAAACGTGTATTGAAACAATGCATTTGTCTGCTTCACATACGGTACATACAGAAAACGGTTATCTGGGGAAGGCAAGATACAATGCGCGTTCCTGCGACCTTCATCCACCGTAGCAACATGCTCATCAATGAGACCCATACCATCCAACCGATAAACATCAATCTGACCATCATGGTAATTCGATCCCAACAGAAACTTCCCTGTTCGATCAACACTCATGTAGGCGTACCCGTGCTTGTAAATCACCGAATCTATTTCGCTGCAAGCACCCGATTCGTCTAATCGAACAATGGCACCAGAAGTAATGCTTTTCCCAGCATCCCACTGCGTTTGTGATGGCGCGACGTAAAGTACTGATTTGTCCGGATGCCGACTGATAGTGGCTCCTGCAAACCCGAGAGGCACCCTTGCAGAAATCGTGAACTCAATATCCTCGCTATCTGAATCCCTGCTATCTACTTGGGCACCAATGACAAGCAATTCCTGAGTCGATCGACTTGGTGCGTAAATTTGAAACGAATGCTGCGCAACGCATGAATCGTTTTCCAGCATTAAAATCAAAAAAGTCAACGGCAGTAAAATCATGTAACGCGTGTGCATTTCCAAGCTTTCCAACAAGGTGTCCGACAGAAGCAATCAACTCAATGAGCCCTTTGGATTCTACAGCAATTTCTGCTAACGTCACGATTGCGGAAGAGCAAGTATTTTGATTGATAACCTTGGATACCAATGATTTGTGTGGCTCAAAGAAATCACCGTGAAATCATTTCATTTCGACTCGTAATCACACATAAGATACGTCAGCGTCAGAAACGGTATCATACGATCAGTCGAAACCATGTTCAGCACTCGATGCAATGTCGCAGTTACGAGACGCTTTCCACACGTCAAACCATGCAACAATTTCAGACTAAAGTCACCAGAATCACCTTGATGCTCTGCATGAGCAGCATTTTCGTGACCCCCAACGTGTACGCTGAGAACAAGAGCACGTTTGACGCCGTCGCCCCCATCTTCATTCGTCACTGCCTGCAATGCCACCAAGGCAATGAACCCAGCGGCGGCTTGAATCTGACAACGTCAGTAACATTCACATCTGGTGGTGATAATGGCAAGCCGACCGAAAACAGCGACTCAGGTATCAGCCTTTTATGGGATCGCATCTCAAGCGGTGAAATGCCACCTGACTCGAAGTTGACCAATACTGAGTTAGCCAACGTAAAAGACTGGATTAGGGCCGGATCGCCTTGGCCAGAACGCAAGTTGCATCTGTTCGACATGACAACCGAACAACGAGCCGGAATTGACTGGTGGTCACTGCAACCGCTGAATCAAACCGTCATTCCACCAGAGTTCCGGGACGAACCCAACCCGATTGACGCTTTTGTCAAAGCAAAACTAAAAGATACTGGGCTTGCGATTTCACCTGCGGTTGGTTCAGCCACACTTTTTCGCCGATTGTCGTTGCACCTTCATGGGATGAATCCCTCACAACAAAACAACATCGACTTGATCGATTTCAAAAACAGATACAACGAACACGTGTCTGATTTCCTTGACTCTCCCAGATACGGAGAACGATGGGCACGGCACTGGCTAGACATTGCACGCTTCGGTGAAAGCAACGGATTTGAACGTGACAAATCTCGCCCTGACGCCTGGCGTTACCGCGACTGGGTCATCAAAGCTTTTAACAAAAATATGCCCTACGATCAATTTTGCCGAATGCAAATTGCGGGTGACTGCCTACCGCGAATGGGCAACGAGGGGACCATTGCCACAGGTTTCCTTGTTGCCGGAGCCTATGACGATGTCGGCCAAAGCCAGCAGAGTGCTGCCATGCGAGCAGTCGTTCGCCAAGACGAATTGGAAGATTATGTTGGCACCGTCAGCCAAGCTTTCTTAGGACTGACGACAAATTGCGCTCGTTGCCATGACCACAAGTTCGATCCCATCCTGCAATCCGAGTACTACGCTTTGTGCGCCGCATTGGATGGAGTGAAACCAGGACGACGAGAGGTGACACCCGCTGCTGTACTTGCAGAAACCAAAAAGCAGGTCGATGATCTCAAACTGAAAATTAAAAAGACGACCAGTCAACTATTGGACTTGGAAAATACGATTCGTCGAGAAGCCAGCAATCAGATTCTGGGTAATGACAAGTCCCAATCCCTGATCCTACAACCAATCGCACACTGGGACTTTGAGCAAGACTTCAACGACAAATTGGGCAATCTTCACGGTAAGGCAAAAGGTGGAGCGCACCTGGAAAATGGAAAACTGGTCCTCAATGGTAAACAAGCTCATGTGCTGACAGAACCATTGGAGCAGCCACTTCACGCAAAGACTTTGGTGGCGACTGTTCACCTGCAGAATCTTGAGCAGCAGGGAGGCGCGGCAATTTCACTGCTGTCAAATTCACCCAATCACTTTGATGCAATTGTCTACGGTGAACGCCAAAGGGGAAAATGGATTGCGGGAAGCGAAAATTTCATTCGAACGAAAGATGTATCTGCACTCCCCGAATCTTTGGATAACGATTCTGCACAGCCAATTCACATGGCCATCACCTACGCAACGGACGGCACGATTTCGATCTACCGAAATGGTGAGGCTTACGGAACGTCATACGAGCGACCCAATCCGATTTACTATCCCGGCAAGACCAGAATTGGTTTTGGTATTCGCTTGCTTCCAGTTGGGGGAAATCGAATGCTGACAGGTCATATTCATGAGGCAAGCCTTTATGATCGCGTCCTCAGCAAGGACGAAATTCGCAGTTTGTCAAACGGAGACAAATTCCTCAGCAATCAAAAACTTGCGGGCTTGATTCCGGATGAACAGAACAGATCACGTACACGTCTTCGAAGCGAATTGCACCGGTTATTGAACAAAAACATCCAAGTCCAAAAACAGTTCACTTACGCTGTTCAACCAAAACAGCCCCAACCCACGCACCGGCTGATTCGCGGGAATACAGCCACACCAGCGGAGCTTGTGATGCCGGCGGGAATAGCAAGCATTCAGGGTGGCGATCCAATGTTTGGACTATCAGCGGATTCGACAGACAGAGACCGAAGAATAAAACTGGCAGAATGGATCACCAGCGCGAAGAATCCACTTTTTTCACGCGTGATTGTGAACCGGGTTTGGCAGCACCATTTCGGTGCTGGCATCGTGCGCACCTCCAGCGACTTCGGGTTCACTGGTGGAAAACCCTCACACCCTGAATTATTAGACTTCCTAGCGAATCATTTGATCAAATCGGGTTGGGATCTGAAGGAACTGCATCGGCTAATTGTGACATCCAAGACATGGCAACAGGCCGTTACCGAGGATCCGCGCGGCGACCGAATCGACGTCGACAATCGTTTGCTGTGGCGTGGCAATCGCAGCCGCCTGGACGCAGAATCCATTCGAGACTCAATTCTTCAGATGGCCGGCCAATTGAATGAATCCGGAGGGGGCCCCTCCTATCAGGATTTCCGAACCTTCAATTTCAACAGCCAGTTTTATGAAGTACTTGATCGCGAAGGGGAGCAATACAACCGTCGCACGATCTATCGAATGATCATTCGCTCGGGAAGACATCGACTTCTGGATGCATTCGATTGTCCTGATCCGTCCGCCACCGCTCCCAAACGGAGTCGCACAACCACTCCTTTGCAGTCGCTTTCGTTAATGAATCACCCCTTCACCATTCGGATGTCAAGTCATTTTTCGAATCGTGTGCGCAGTGAGGCGGGCCAACGTCCAGCAGAGCAGGTCAAACGTGCTATCCAACTGGCATGGTTTCGGTTGCCTACTTCCGAGGAACAGAAAAAATTCACCGACTTTGTACACGAGCATGACCTCGAATCACTTTGCCGCGTGCTCATCAATAGCAACGAGTTTCTTTATGTCGACTGAAACCAAACTCGATCGCCGGTCGTGGCTGTCATTCGCCTCATCTGGAGTGGGCAGTATTGCGCTGGCAAATTTACTGAGCAAGGATTCACCTCTGAATGCGGGTAGTATTTCACCTGAAGCCTCAGATCCCGCTCCACACCATCTTCCGCGTGCCAAGCGGGTGATACACATTTGCATGTTTGGCGGACTCAGTCAGGTAGATTCCTTTGACTACAAACCCGAGCTCACCAAGTTGCACGGCAAGTCGCTTTCAAGCGAGGAAAAGCCCGACGTTTTCTTTGGCAAGGTTGGCTTGCTGAGAAAAAGTGATTGGAAATTTCAACAGCGAGGGGAAAACGGTCTTTGGGTCTCTGATCTGTTCCCACATCTTGGTCAGGTTGCTGACGAGCTGACCGTTGTCAACTCGATGTTCGCTGAAACTTCCAACCATACTCCAGCAACCTTTCAGGAGAACACCGGTTTTCGACTCAACGGCTTTCCAACATTTGGCGCATGGATGTCCTATGGAATGGGAAGCGAAACCGATGAACTGCCATCCTATCTAGTGATACCGGATACCCGCGGGCTGCCTGCAGGCGGATCCATCAATTGGAGCAACGGGTTTCTTCCCGCTCGACATCAAGGTGTGATCATGCGTAGCAAAGGTCAACCAGTCGACGATCTGTTTCCGCCCAAAAACATTTCCGCTATCCGTGATCTGGAAAGTCGACGCCTACTGAATGAAATCAATCGCAAGCATTACAGCAAGCGTGCCGCGGACGATGAACTCTCTGCCAGAATCGCCAGCTATGGCCTAGCCGCAAAGATGCAAATGGCAGTTCCCGAAGTCACTGATCTGACCAAAGAATCAGAATCAACACACCAGTTGTACGGTCTCGATAAACCCGAAACAGTGGACTTTGGACGAAGTTGCCTGCTGGCACGTCGATTGTTGGAAAAAGGTGTGCGATTCGTGCAACTGTACTCGGGTGGTGCCTTCGGTTCGCCACGAATCAATTGGGATGGACACGAAAACATGAAGCAAAATCATGGACGTGAAGCCGGCCGCGCAGACAAACCCTTGGCTGGCTTGATTCAAGATCTCCGTCAGCGCGGAATGCTGGATGACACCATCGTCATCTGCACTTCGGAGTTTGGACGTACTCCTTTCACGCAATCAGCCTCCGATAAACTTGGAACCGGGCGTGACCACAATCAAAATGGATTTTCGATATGGATGGCAGGTGCCAAAATGCCGGGAGGACGCACCTACGGTTCCACTGATGAGATCGGATGGCAGGCAACAGAAGAACGCACGAGTTGGCCCGATCTGCATGCAAACCTGCTGCACCTGCTGGGTATCGATCATGAACGTCTTACGTACTACCACAACGGTATCCAACGGCGTCTTACCAATGTGCACGGATCAGTGCTACCAGAGTTGGTCGGCTAGTTCACCATTGGATGGCAGAACCCGTACTGTGTTGTTTCCAATCAACGATAACGTTGACGCCAAGCTTCTGGGAAAAACAACTCAACAGCAGTCGCTGCGTCTGACACTTACTCGCCACGGTAACTTCGTTCTGCCACGAGTTGCGGAGACATCCTCATTCGCGTCTATCTCGACTAGGCTCCGTGACATGGATGGCAATGCAGATTTGCAAGGCAGAAACACTGCCAACCCAGGCTGTTCGAGGATTACGGCTCTTCGCCCGAAATTGTCGTCAATCACTGCAACAGAACCCACAAAATACCGTTTCCTATTGATAGCAAAGCAAGGGCTGATTGGTGGTCTCGTTGGTTCCAAAGCTGGGCGGTGGGACCAACCACATGGTGAAACTGATCCCACAAATGATTGCAAAACCGCCAGTGACTCCAGAAAACGCCCTTAACCGCGGGATTCTGGCAATATCGGTGTCGAGATGGCTCGAGACACAATCAAATGCAAAAGCATTCCACAATCGACGCTTCGCCGAGCTTTCCGACGAACCTCCGCAACTCAAAACGACCTATCGGTGATTCCGCCCGTGGATCTAAGATCGTCATGCTCTACAGGAAAGCCGTTTGCCTTCCCTCTGGCCTCTACCATTCCGCGCGGACAGGTTCTCACCTGACGGATTGGGCGATTCGCCAACAGGACGAACCATGCACGAACGAACTCAACGAACGACCGCAAGATTGCTGTTCGTGTTCTGCTGCGCGGTTCCCACTTGCTTTACCTGCCTGTGCATATTGATGACGTGGACGCCATGGTATCACCACCGAGCGCTCAAAAAACTCGAAGCTGAACTTTCTCATACGACTGGTCTCGTCATCGAGATAGAAGATTTTGAAAAAGAAACGCCATCGAGTTTCCGGTTGCTGGGTGTCACAATACGGGAACCAGAAACGGCACATGAAATCGCACACATCCGCGAGATTGAACACGTTGAGGAAGGTGGCGAAGTAACGCTTCTGCTGCAACAACCTGAGGTTCAGGCGGCAGAACTCAAGGGCATCTGGCAACTGCTTCACCAACGCTTCCTCTGCCGCCCTGATTTGACAGCAACGCCCATGCGGGCATCAGCCAACGACTTAACAATGCACAGTCGCACAGGGGCAGTGACGTTCAAAGATGTGGACGCTTGGATTGTTCCGCGTGCAGACATGGTAGAAGCGACGCTCGCTTGCCTTCCTGCAAACTCAATCCATGACACTCCCATTAACATCATGGTTCGTCGTGACCGAAGCAGCAAACGCCCCGTTACCAGGTGGTCATTGGACACACGAGGCACTGCCCTACCCTGCTCTGCCATTTCTGATTTCTTGCCCGAAATGGAAAAGCTTGGTGTTAACGCTGAATTCGCTGGCACGATGACATGGCAGATCGACACAAATCACTGGTGGATTGATCTTGGTGGCTCACGTTTCACTGACGTATCGCTCGATCGTATTTTTGAACAGAACTCTCATCGCCTTAGTGGTACTGCCAACATTCAGTTTGATCGCTGTCGCATTGACCCCCACTCAAAACGAAGCGACATCTCCGGGTCCATTTTGGCAAAGAATGGCCAAATGGGTCGTAGCCTGCTAGTGGCTGCCACCCAGAATTGCGGATTCGACATTCGACTTCAGGATCGCCTAATCGATCAACATGGTGACATCCCCTATGACCTACTTGGTCTCGGATTCAACGTGAACAATGCCCAAATCAATCTTGCTGGAATCTGTCGCAGCGAAGTTGGCTACGAAGGGTTCCCAACCGACGTAGTACTTTGCCTGGACGGTTTCCCAATTGTATTTTCAACACCACAACCGTTGGACTCATTGAACGTTTTGCGGGTGGTTGCACCGAGCTACAGCGTCTCAGTACCAATGTCTGACCAAACCGACTGGTTGATGAATGTTCTGATCCCTCCCAGTCGCCCAATGCCACTTAATAAATCTCGGATTCGCTCAGCTGAAAACTGGCGTGGCGGCCCCACCATTTCCCAGCCCCGTTAATTCCCCGGCCTCCGTTCAGACTGTGCGCATGGGATACCTCGGACGTGTCACCCCATTCACCTCAATGGTGGGAGGCGGGAGAGTGCGAAGACACTTCGTCAGTCGGGTTAGTGGAAAGGGGCAGCAAACACGAACGTACGCGTGGACTCAGAGCCGATCTCGACACCCTCCCTCAGGCGGCCCTACTTGGACGCCTGAGCCAAGCCCAAAAACCTCACGAGACTGACATACGGCCGATCGCCCACCTCAAGCCTCATCGAACGCGAGCCTGCTACCTCGGCGTAGCGTCAGAGCCAAAACGGATCTTTCGAGACCGCATGATAACATCAGCACCAACCAGGGTAACTTGCGACAAGATATAGATGGTCAGCCACATCAAGACACCAGACGTGAATCCGTAACTGTGCATACCAATTCCCAGTTCATTGGTACCAAACCAACTCCACGCCGTAACGATGTTGCCACCGATTGCCAAAGCTGCAAATCCTCGGCCGCTCACCATTCCGTCCCAACGAGCATGCAGCATCAGTGCATTCCAGATCACGATCAATAGTGCGCCGTTCTCTTTCGGATCCCAACCCCAGAAGCGTCCCCAGCTGTCGTCAGCCCAAAGACCACCTAACACGGTACCGACAAAACTGAACAAAATCCCGAAGCAAGTTGCACCATAAATACAGCGGTACACGTCCCTCAGTTTACTCTTTTCGACGCCTACCCAGCCCGCGAGCAGATAACCTGCTCCCAGGGTGCCTGCGACCAAGGTAGCCACATAACCGAGCGAGACGGTGATCACGTGCGTTGCCAGCCAAAACTGGGTATCAAGCACTGCCTGTAGCACGGGCATGGTATCCCCGGTGTTCAAACCGTATGCCACTAACAAGGTCAATACACCAGCGGCTGACGCCAACAGGTTGCCGACACCGTACCGGAAGATTCTTTCAACCAGCACGCCGAACAGCACCGCTGCCCAACCGATAAAGACTGCAGACGAATAGATATTGATCACCGGAGCTCGGCCTGTGATGACAATCCGACATGTGATCGCAACGGTATGCACGATCAGGGCGACGACCAACATTCCCCAAACTGCTTGCCGCAATCTTGGCAGGTTGACGGCAAAGTAGAGCAACCCAAGCACAAGCGTGACCAAGTACAAGATCATCGCTACCCCTGTCGGCCAGGATGCTTGCATCCAACGTTCAAGCGAGACAAGTCGGGGCGAATAACCCACAATTGGGTAATCTGATAAGGCAACATCATGCTCGTCGACAGCGTTGTTGAATTTCTCGGTGTCTTCGTCAGCATAAGCTGAAATCATCTCCCCAAAACTTGCAATCGATTTCGAGCGGTCCGCGTCATCCGTTTCAATTCCCTGAGCTCGCGCGAGCTGTTGAATTTCATTGAAGAACGCGACTGAGAAGGCACTCCACTTCGGTTGGTCAACTGTTTCAGAGGCCAGCTCAGCAGCGGGGGGAATGATGGCCGCGGCCGGCATTTTTTTCAGTTGCTCCATTCTGCCAGCAAGCTCTCTCATGGCAAACATGGCCCGTGACGGGGAATCCGATGGTTGTCCGGGTCGAAACCTCTTAAAATCTTCCTCAGTCATCACTATCGGGCTGGGGAACTGAAACGCCGCTTTAGCAATGGTGTATTGGCGGATACGCCGATCGAGTTCCAGTAACTTTCGTTCCTTGAAGGACTGCTCTGCCCCGTCTTTCCCCCTTGCATCATCAACCATGGCGTTAACACGCCCCATCTCACCTCTGATTTCGGCGAGCGAATAAAGCTTACTCTTACGCCTGGGAAGCTCAAATTCACTGCGAACTTCCTCAGCATCGATTCGGAACATTCGAAGTCTTTCGATTTCTTTGCTGTCACTAGCGACTTCCATCAACCACTGCATTGCCGATAGTTTCTTTCCATCCACTCGATCCTTGAGTTCGGTAGATGCTCCCTCAACTGGTATAGATTCCTTACTGCTAATGGCCTTGACTGTCTGCCTTGCATAGGCATCTAGCGGCATCACTCGACCACCAAACTGCGTTGGAATTTTTCCAGCGGTGTAGAAATCGAATTTGGTATTTCGCTCGGCAGGACGCATGTCGTTCTTGAGGGCACTCCAAGGAACCAGCATCACACCGGCAAGAAGACCAAATCCCGCGACGCTTACAATAACTGGCAATATTGAAGTCTTACCCGAATTCGCATCTTGACTCGCTGCCATCTCAGCATTCTGTTTCCGTGTCTCTCGCTCACGCCGCTTCAGGAAGCGGGTGAGAGTCCCGAAAAAGTGCGCCAGCATGCCGAGGGCAGTAATACTGCAAGCCAAATACGGGATCAACCAACCTGAGTTTTGCACCACTTGGATGCCCGTCATTTCCTTGCCATTTGGGAGCGGCGTGTAATTGCTTTGATAAAAAGTCTCGCCACGATACCGCAACGGATTATTCATCCAAACTCGTTCACGACGATCTTCACCGGTATCTTCATCAACAATACGGATGAACGAAGAATAGTCGCGTGGCGTGTCCGTGCCGCTATAATTGACCCTGCGTACGTCTACCAACTGCACCCAATAAGGTTTCACTTCCCGGTGGAATTTCAAACCGATGTCGTAAGAAGTATCGCCGATCGTGACCGAATCGTAGCGATCTTTGCTTTTGCCATCAGACAAAAGCATCACGCGGTCAGATAACAACTGGCTAACCAAATGAACACCCAGCGACTCTCCCGTTTCTTTATCGATAAGATCGACATAGGCAGAGGCCAAATCCAGTTCACTGTCGGTTCCACCAGACTTTCTGGCGCGAACAGCCTCCGCCTCCAATCCAAATCCCGCAGTCGCCAAGTTCTCGCCTTGCGCGGTGCGAAGGTTTGAGTTTTCATAAAACTCGACGACACCAACATCCACAGGCAGCGACTCATCGCTGATCACCATACCTGTCTCGGCAGCTGTTCGCAAACGGCTCCCAGGGATCGCAATCACCTCATCGCCAGCCTCACCCTTCGCAATCAGATCCAATTCGATCAAATCGAGATTCACAAGTGTGTTGGATGACTCACCCTCGATCAAACTAAGCCTCTGCTCCAACTGACGATCGCCAAAAGCGAATTGCCCAAACATCAGCAAGCCAACGCCCAGATGCAACAGGACATTTCCGCCCTGTTTACCAAACACCATGAGACAACCAACCAGCAGGATGATGCCCGCACCCAGTCCCTTCGCTAATTGCCACACGATTCGCAACCCGGGATCACCAATGCGGAAATCTTTCGCAATGGAGTAGGCAACAAAGGCAACAAATAAGGCTGCAAAACAAAAAGCCAATGTCTTCATCGTTCCCTGCGAAACTTGAACACCCGCGTAAACGCAGCCGAATGCCATGACAGTCAGGCTCGCTAGTATTGAGGCCCACAGAGCTTCATAGCTGATCGGGGGTGTGCCCTGCAGACCTTCGCTGCTGTGCCCTGCAGCCACTACGAAAAAGGCCAAGAGCGATCCAAGAGCGATCAGCCCAACCCCAGCAAGCAGTTGTGATCCTTTCCCACTAACCCGAAACCGCGTTGCTTTTGCAGCTACGAGGTTGATCATCAGCAGCACACCAATCAATGCTCCTCCTGGGAATGGAATGCGGCCATAGATCGGCTCGTCATGAGGGTAGAAGGCTTGGGGAAAAAAATCATCGACATAAAGTTGTGTGAACCAACAGGTGAAGTACTGCTGCTTGACCTCGAACATGTTCTTTTCATCCTGCGCCAGCGTGCCTACCAGAACGGTAACCAACGACAGAGCAAACAGAACCACAGTGAACTTCAGTGAACCTATCGCGGCAAAAACACCCGACAGTGTGAAGTTGGCTGCCCGATCTTTTGGGTCTTGTGCGGAGTCTACAAACGTCGACATAATTTCATCACGTTTCGAGTGTGAACGAATCGTTTACAAATTCAATTTCAAAGATTTCAAGAACAAGGCAATTTCATCAGCCTGTTTCTCAACTGTTTCAGCAGGGCCAGTCATCTTCACGAACAGACTGCTCGTTCCATCGGAACCTAGCGGGATAATCGTTGCGTCAATCGCCATTCGATCAGCAGCATCACTTTTCTCGCCTATTAGCAGAAACCGTTTTCCTGCCACACCGGCAACGGTGACGTCCTGAGCATCTTTCAAAGCCTGATCGACAACCTGTTCAGGAGCAGTACCTTTTCTGACCTGCCCTAACCATCTGGCAACATTTCCACGAAGATCGCCGCCTGCTGGGATAACAGTGATCTCTGCTGACTTGTCTTCAGGACCGACATTGAAGGCCGCCAATCGCATGCTACTCATGCGGCCATCACGCCATCCCTTTGGACGGTCATAGGATACGGGTGCATCTTCATTGCCAGTATCCGTGTCACCTGCCTTAGGTTTGCTAGTCACCGGCGGCGCAACTGGTTGCTTTATAATGCTGCTGTCGTCATCCCCTGACAAATTCACCCAGACGGAACCTTCGTCTGCCGCTTTTACACTCAGTGGCTGTCCACCGGCCCATTTCTTTGTCGAAGCTTGCAACCCCATCTGACCACGCCAACGATTCACATTCATCACAACTTGCTCTGCCCATGGCTTGTCTTGCTGGCGTAGTTTTGAAATGCTGATATCCAATTTTCCTGAAGGTGTCGCTACATCCAAAGTTGCATAACGGAACGGTCTTTCTCCCCCACGCGTCCATGTTGTCGGAAGATCATCTAGCTCAGGCACACCTTGCTCGAACTGAATGCCCTCGACGAAAGACCGAAAAGTACCCAGCAGCGAAGCGACGGATTCCTTTGCGCCTTTGACCTTGAAAAACCAAACATCAGATCCCATCGGGACCATGGCAGCCAGCATCTGCTCGTCAGCAACAGAGGCGGCCGATGCAAGTGGCGGCATCGCTGGCAGCTTTCCTGAGGGACTGGGCGGTGGGACACGATTCGCAAAAGGTGGTGCCATCGAATTGGTTCCGCCAGTTTCGCCAACAATGTCAACCCAAACAGAGTTCGGATCTGCGTCCTTCACGGTGAGCGTTTGAGCGTCAGCCCATTTCTGGTCGGACTTCGGCAATCCCAACTGCCCTCGCCAACGGTTGACATTATCTTGCACTTGTTGATCCCATGAATCTTCTCGAAGCGGCAGCGACGAGACACTTATTCCAAGCTGCTTATCTGGCGTCTCCACATCTAATGTCGCATAGCGGAATGGTTTCTCACCCCCGCGCCGCCACCCTGCAGGTAAATCAGCGAGCTCTGGAGAACCATCCTCGAACTTTATTCCCTCGACAAAGTTCCGAAAATCAGCGCGAATTGAGTCGACTGCGTTCTCTGGACCAGTGACCTTGAAGAACCAGATATTTTTCCCCTTGGGAAGCATCGCGGCCAACATTCGGTCCTGACCGGGCACCAACTGTGCGGGGAGCTTGGTTGGCACTGTGTAGGTGACGATCGGATCCACTCGCTCACAGCCAATGAAACCCAACACAAAACAGGCTAAGATCGGCAATGTACATTTAAAACGCATTGCAAATAGCCGCTGAAACAGATTCTGAAAGCTAATGGTTGAGTCCAACATTTCTACTTCTACCTACTCGTGCATGATCAAACCGGCCAAATCTAGCCGAAGCCCTGACAGCGACCGAAGAATCCCTCAAACGCCTGCCGCAAATACCCAAAGGCCAGCTGTTCAGGCAGGTAACGCTTCCTTTGATCTGGTGAGAGACTCGACTGGGGAAGCCGATCACCTGAGAGGGCACATGTTACCTATGCAGTACTATAAAGGGCAATCCACTCTGGTTCGTACCCAACATTATGCAGGGAAGCCGGAATGGACGCAGATTTGCAGAATCGCGACAGTATGACCTAGGTAGAAAATCCTAAACCAACCCAAAAAGACTCCAGACCGAGCACTCAAGTCTCGATCCATTGGCCACAAGCACGACATTTACTGCTTGTTTTCGAGCCAAGCCGTCAACGAATCGGTTAGCGAGCTCACGGGGGCTGCTGTTTCGCTGTAACTCCACATGTTGAACATGAGGTCCGTGACCAACATTCCTCCAACACTGAGAACAGCCAAGACCATGCACAGTGTGACGCACTGCATGATGGTGAACGGCACCTCGTAAGCGTTGTATCCACCGCCACCGCCAATCGCAGAAACAGCCGCAGCTTCATCGACAGAAATACCTTCGACCTCGCCGCCGTCCATACCGAGGACTTCAACTGCCTCGGGCTCGCTGCCGAATACGTCACCACCTTCGGCAACACCGGGATCGCCGAACTCAATTGGCTCTCCGATCGCTTCAGATTCCTCTATTTCAATGACTTGTGAACCGCTTTCAAAGTCAGGTTCCAAGCTGATCCCGGACGGTGATAGCTGGAATTCCTCGTCAGCCTGAAAATCGACCATCGATCCGCTACCGCTGCTACCACCCTCGGACATTTCCTGCCCCAAATCGAGGGCTGAAATACTGCTGCCGGCGAGATCCAGTGGTTCACTCTCCAACGACAAACCACTATCAGACGGGCTCATCAAGTTGATCCCACTATCACCAGCAACGGAGATATCACTTCCGGCGCCACTGATGACCAAATCGTCGTCGTCGTCAGCAATGACCAAATCGTCGTCGTCGGCCAGAACGTCTCCCAGACTCGATCCCAAGCCCGACCCGACCCCACTACCAAGCCCAGAGCCGAGCAGACTTCCACTGTCCCCAGAAATGACACCACTACCGGACTGTTCCGACCCGAGTAAATCAAGCTCACTTAAGACATCTGCACCGCGCGAACCCGTCAGATCCGCTGGTTCATCTAAATCGCTCATGAGCTCCAAACTGCTGACGCCAGCCGAACTTGCTTGCGAACCGGCAGGATCAACATCACTACCAAGAACATCCATGGCACTGTCTTCGTCAGCACCGATCAGCTCGTCACCACTGTCCTCATCCGGCTCACCAGAGGCAAAACTGAGGTCGCTGCCGGCCTGCAAGCTCAACTCGCTTTCAAGATCCAACATGCTGCCGCTTCCCTCGCCAGCACCAGTCTCGGGGGCGATGGCATCAGGATGAGAATCCGATATTTCTTTTAACTCTTCATCGGTCACTGGGCCCGTGCTTCCTGCGTTCGGCTCAATGGCTAAATCAAGCTGAGCGGAATCGTGCATGATCGCAGGGTCGTTGAGTTGCAACTCAGCCGAATCGATCTCGAGTAATTCATCAGAGACATCTAAATCACTTTCACCTGAAACGACCTGCACATCTGCGTTGTCTCCGTGAGCAGCAACGAGGTTGACGTCGCTTCCTGGTCCAGAGGCAACTGGATCGCCTCCGATGCCTAAATCGCTTCCTTCGCCCTCTAGCAGCCCTCCAGCACTCAATTCATCGGTAAGGCGGTCAATTTCGTCTTCCGGGAATTTCCAACTCGCTCCATCACGAAAACCACGCACTTTCCCCTGACTGCGCAAATCAACGAGTTGATCAGCGGGGACTCCGAGCTTTTGGGCAGCTTCTTCTAACGACAGATAGTTAGCCATTCGATCTTCGGCTCCGATAGACCCCGATAAGCCGGGATCGTCGATTGGTAGTTGTGGACACGGAAAAACTGACTTTATGTAACATACGTCAAGGATTCACCGCTGCAGCCCAACACCAACTACCATCACCGTCGATTGATTTCGCGAATCTCGTCAGGCAGTGGGGACGTGGCGTTCAGTTGCAATGAAAAATCAGCATCAATTGGACGACTGCTGACAAGCCGGACCTTCCCCGACCTGTCAATATGATACACGGCCATCCAAGATTTGCCGGTATGAACTAGCGTAATTGTCTGAGTTCCCGAACTGTCAGAATGGGAAAATCCGATCATGTCGCCCGAAGCACCCACCCTTGCCACCGTTTCGGCGATCGACAGGTCGGAAAGTTCGGAATTTATCGGCAATCCATCAGTCTGCGGCGTCGGGCTTTGGCTCACCGCCACTGTCGCAATGCCAATCACCATCAAAAGCACCAAACCAGTGCGGATTATACGGTTTCCGGCATCACGAGTCGTGACTTGGGTAGTTTCGACCATTTCGGCGTTGATCATCACAAATGCTCTAATTCCTGCAGGATACGGGCAATTTCTGGTCGTTTGATGCGAGAAAACGACTAGCGGCGCCCGGAATCAATCACGTTCGATATTAAGAAGATGGTGGAATTCGCCGCAAGATGAACTTGTGGGCGACAAATTCCCCCGGCCTGATCTGCCTGAAAGACAGACCGGATCAGATGGCAAATTCTGACGATTGGATAAAGTTTTTGGGTCCTGACGGTCGATCCGTTTGGTACGGGGCGTTGCCCTCTCGCCGAAGGTCAGCCTTTGGCGGAGGGACGACTGCGGCAACTTGGTCAATCTCATTGGCCGCTTGCAGGCTCGCACCCGAGAAAAAACTCCCGAGAGAGGTTGACCGTGGGAATTGATGTGAAGAATCCAGGTTTTGAGTCCAATGTGCGGCCAACAGAAAACGCCATTGGCGAGGAGGCTACCGAACCGAACCGGTCGCAAACTGCAGGAAACGCTGCTTTAGCGGCCCTGACAGGCACCGCTCTGAATGCTGGCTTTTACAGCCTTGTTTACGCAACCTCTTGGGAACCCCTGAAGCGATACTTCCTAGGTCACCCTATTGCGATTGCAGCGACCATTCTTTTTTGGTTTGCCGTCGCTGTTCTCTTCACAAAATGGCTGGACGTGCTCACGCAGGTCAAGCAACTAAATGCGATCAGAGACGAGGATCTGCTACCACCGACAGCTGAAGAATCGCCAGCCGATCGTTGGCTAACGGATAACGATGCAGGATTCGTTTCCAAGCGATGGCTTCAGGAACTCTGTCGATTACCAATTCAAACGCGGAAGAACCGGCTCGTATCCAGACTGGAAGAATTACTTACACGACAATCCCAACGCGGCACAACGAAACATCTGGCTGATGATCTCAGAGAGCTTTCTGGGCGAGATGCTGATGTTGCCCACGACTCACTTGGACTTGTGAGAATCATCATCTGGGCCATCCCAATGCTCGGTTTTCTTGGAACCGTCATCGGCATCACCCAAACATTGGGTGGTCTGGACTTTGCCAACGGCAGCGCGGCGGTTGAAAACCTCAAGAGCGGTTTGTACGTTGCATTTGACACAACGGCCTTGGGTCTCGTTTTATCCGTGGTCGCAATCTTTGTGCAATTTCCGATCGAGCGAAGCGAGCAGCGGCTTCTTGCAGATATCGATGCCCGCGTCGGACATCTTGTCTCTGCAAGCTTGCCCAGTGATGAAACGTCTGACAACCAGACTGCCTTGATCGCTGATTTGTGCCGCGGCGTGCAGGCTGCAGTTGCCGAATCGCTGGACAACCAAACACGCCTTTGGGCAAAGACCATTGATGAGGCCCAACTACATTGGCAACGAGTACAGGAAGATAGTGCCAATAAGATCAGCGAAGCTCTGGAACGAACCCTCCTGCCTGCATTGAATAACCACGCGGCAAGTATCGCCGGAGCATCGGAACAGGTAGGGACTCAGATCGTAAGCGAGTGTGATCGTTGGCACGATCTGATGACGACGAGTCATCAGGCATCCACGCGAACACACGAACAAATGTGTCGCCAATTACTGACGGACATCGAAACGCGACTTTCCCCCGCTCTCACCGAACATGCACAAACAATCAAAACAGTGACTGACAAAACATCGCTCCACTTTGATGAGCAATGCCAGCACCATGCAGGTGTGCTAACTCAGCACTCTGACCAGTTGAAATCAGTTTTGAATGCTCTTTCCCGTCAGTATGAAGACCTTGCAGAAACCCAGGGCAGCGCTGCAGCTGTCACAATGTTGCAAAAATCTCTCGACTCGAACCTGCAAAGGCTTGTCGCCACGAACGCCTCTGTTGACCGAAGCGTCGCCGCAGCTGGTGGCGATGGAATGGCGGATGCGATGCGCATTCTTGCTCGCGCAGTCGACGTTCTTTCAACTCGAATTGCGTCTCCCAGTCGACCAGCTGATAATTCTACGTCAAGGCAGGCAGCATGAGTCGGCGAGATCGCAAAGGGCTATCACCATCCTTGTTCCCTTTCTTAGCGGTACTCGTTTGCACCCTTGGAACATTAATTCTGCTACTGGCGTTGGTTGCACAGAATGCGACCAATGCAGCAGAACAGACGGCACGCAAAGAAATGCCGAAGATGCCGGCAGCCCAAAGCGAAGGTCTTTCAGTCAGTGATGCTGAGTCATTATTGAAAGAACAGATCTTTCGCGTGAACGAGCTTGTTTCTTTTCGTGAAGAGCAAACTGAAGAATTGGGCGAACGCCGTGATGCGCTCACGTATATCGAGGAACAGCTAGCACGCACACGTGAGAGACTAAAAGAACTAAATGACGAAATATCCAGATTAAATGATAAAAACCCTGATACTGCAGAGATCGATCAGCAAATGCTGCAGACCGTTCTTCAACAAGTTGATTCGGAAAAGAAAACGCTCGCCAAGCTGAGAGAGGAAAACGAAAACCAGTCACCTCGTATCGTCATCGTTCCTCACAAGGGCCCCAACGGCACAGATAGGCGGCCGATCTATTTGGAATGCACCAGTGAGGGAGTGACTATTTTCCCTGAGGGAAATCGAATCAAACTCTCCGAACTTGAAAGTTCAGCACAGTCCACCAACCCGCTGGATGCAGCGTTGAGAACCATCCGGCTTCACGCCTTGGGGCAGTACAGCGACGCTGCACCACCCTACCCTCTTCTGGTTGTCCGGCCCGATGGAATTGAGTCCTACGCTGCCGCGCGGGGTGCGATGCAAGATTGGGACGATCAGTTTGGCTACGAGCTGGTGCCTGCTGAAATCGAGCTTGCATATGCTGAACCAGATCCTGTTTTAAAACAGAAAGTCGATTTGGTAATTCGCCAAACCACAGCGCAGCAACGCAATCAAAATTACTATGCTGGGAACAACGGACGAAACCCAAGAGGTTATGCGCCGGGGGCCATTGCCAGCAGACAACAGACCAATCGTCGCTTGCCAGTTTTGTCGGCTGCTTCTCTGGATCGTGAGGGGAGAGCAAATGGTTTTCGCTCTCAAAACGATCCAGCAACCGCAGCAGGTTCCCAAAATATCTATCCGCGAACATCAGACTACGGAAACTCCAGTTATCAGGCTCGATCAACTTACGCCAATCGGGCTCTGGTAGCCGCGCAGGGGGAAATCGATGCGGGTGATGAAGCCAGACAATGGGCTGCAAAAATTCAATCGGCCACGAGCGAAATGAAGCGAGTGGCAAAAAGCGACGAATTTCGAGAAGAATCCAACTCCTTGCTCTCAGCCAGATCTCCCTCAGGATTTGGCGACTTGGACTCTAATGCCAAAGAGAACGTCGGAACATTTCCGGGATCTTTGCCGAACGGGGCGGAGCAGAATGGCCTTGCAACCGCGACTCATGCGTATCCGGATGATTCAACATCTAACAACAAATCTTCTACTGGTACTGCTGAACGATCGAATGGCGACGAACAAGCCAGCACCAGTCGGGAAGCGGTTGTCGACCAAGGTAGCGGTCGAACAAATTCACAACTCACGCAAACCAGGCAAAGCGGGGAAGGCGGCACCCAAATCTCGGGGGGTCCGACCAACAACCAAGCGGAATCTGCTCGTTACAAGAAGCAGGGGAGTTCACCGCCGATGCCACGATCGGCAAACAAAACCAAGTCACGAGAACCATTACGTCGTGAAGGTAGAAATTGGGCAATACCAAGACGAATGGTCGGTATGCAGGGCAACGCCATCGTCCGAGCAATCCGCATCGAGTGTCACCCCGACCACTTTGTGCTGCTTGCATCCGGGGCAGCTGGCACAACAGAAGTGTTTGGGTTCAATGGTGGGAATGTAAATCTCGATCAGGCAACTTTGCAACTTGCTGCCGCAATACGAGAACGAATTGACCGCTGGGGCCCTGCATTACCTGGTGGGCGTTGGGAACCGCAAGTACAAGTAACGATCATGCCCGGCAGCGAACGTCGTTACAACGAATTGGAAAACGGATTTCGTGGAAGCGGCATCGAGGTCATCGGGAGACGTTCACAATGAGCCAGCACCGTAAGAAAAGAACAATGCTCGAGATGGGGCACGATGCGTTTCTTGACATCGTCGCCAATCTCGTTGGAATTCTGATCATCTTAGTCGTGATCCTAGGAGCACAATCAACCGCAGTCATTGAGGAAATGCAGGATCAAGTCGAGCAGGAGTATGAGGATGACTCACGGCTCGCATCCGAAGAGCAAATAACAGAATTAGCGACCCATTCCATGCGGGCAGCAAGTGCTCAAGCAGATTCAACTCGTTTAGAAAATACGATTCGTGAATACGACGCAAAAATACAGCGCCGTGAACAACAGCGGGCATTGATGCTGGACCTGCTGGCACAGGTCGAAACCGCATGGGAAGACAAAAAGAAAGAGTTCGATGAACAGGCAGTTCAAAACGCTCATCGCGTGACCGAACTCAAATCAGCACAGAAGCAATTAGAGCAGCTTGTTGGTGCGCGGCAGCATTTGGAAAATCAGCCCGACCCAGTTGTCGCGATAGATCATCTTCCAACTCCGATGGCGAAGACTGTTTTCGGTGATGAAATCCATTTTCGCCTAAAAGGCAATCGGTTGTCCATCGTTCCAATCAAACAACTTCTCGATGAAATCAAACGCGATTTTGAGAGAATGGCAGCCGGTGCACGCAATGGGCAGACCGAAGCCGCGGTGGGTCCCATCCGAGGATTTGTAGCAAGATATCATATGGATAAGGGCCGCGAGATGATTTCCAGAGGTGGCCAACTGCAGATGGCAACGCGAATTCAATTGACCAGCATGACCGTCGAGCCGCTCCAAACACCACACGGTCAGACACTCAATCAGATTTTGGCCAATAGCAGTGAACTAGACGTTGAACTGGCCGGTCGTGACCCCAATGCGACCACGATTACGGTTTGGGTCTATCCAAATAGCTTCGCCGCTTTCAGAAAACTCAAGGAACACCTCTACGCCCGCGGCTTTGCGACTGCGGCGCGTCCACTCCCCCTTGGCCAAGAAATCACCGGTGGACCACAGGGCTCACGGTCCCGCGCACAGTGAGTTTGAATCACTGATTTTTAGCTGCAACAAACATGACTGCGGATGCAGCATGCGTAGCCGGTCTAGCTTATTGTAGGTAGCGGAAAACAAACAGCAACAAATGTCTCGGCAATTCCAAAACTCCATGGCATCACCATGAAAAAACCCTGACCCAACGGCTTGATTGGAATCAAAAAGAGCGTTTTCGGAACTAAGGCTGTTCCTGTTTGGTGATTTCCTGCTTCGCCCACGCACAAGCTCCAAGCACACCGGCATCGTCACCCAATTCGGCTGCAACCACATCAAAGCGATCCCGGTAGACACCCATGACACTTTCTCGCGCCGTCTTGCGAACAGTGCCAACGACAATGTCTTCCATTGCTTCCACCAAGCCACCACCGAGAACAATTTTATCTGGGGCCAGCAAATGAACAATATTCACGACAGCCAAACCGATTGCAGTTGCCGCCTCCTCAACCAGATCCTGAATCACCTTGTCACCATTGGCGATTGAGGTTGCGAGAGCACCACTTCGAATCTCGGCAAGATCAGTGCCAACCGTCTTCGCCAAATAGGGTGCGTCTCCACGATGCGCCGCCTTGGCTGCTTCAGCGGCGATGGTTAGACGGCTGCCTTCTGCCTCAACGGTGCCAGGCAGTTTGTACCCGCTAGATCTACTACTGCTGCTGATCCGTGTATGCCCGACTTCCATGCAACTGACACCGGCGCCCTGCAAGATGCGTCCCTCATATACACAACCACCACCAACCCCTGTACCCGGAAAAATTCCTACTGCACAGCGTGAATCCTTTGCGGCCCCAAAACGGTACTCCCCAAACACACCAGCATCAACGTCGTTGATGACTCGTACAGGACAACCAAACTCCTTTTTCAAACTCTTCCCAATCTCAACGTCATCCCACCCCAAATTCGGCGTGGTTAGAATACAGCCAGTGTCCAAGTCGATTGGGCCCGGACAGCCAATGCCAATGCCGGCGATTCTGTCAGAGTCAATTTCACTTTCTGCCAGCAAACGATGGATCGTGCTGATGATTCGCTGCACACCATTTTCTGCCCCATCCCGCCCCCGCGTCTTGCGACGTCGTCTACCAATGACCTTCCAGTCATCTTGATACGCGATCGCTAGCATCTTGGTGCCACCGAGATCGAATCCAATCCAAACGTCTTTTTCCGTTTCAGCCATCAATCCATTTACCTTCAAAAAAACAGCGAACAGGCATTTTCTGCACGTTTGACCAGGCGTGATTGACGCAGATGGGAAGTGCCCCCATCACGCCGGATGCTCCGACAGCCTGTTGGCAAAGCAGACCGCAAGACCCACCCGCATTCAACCCGTCTGATCATGGCAAGCATTGAACCTGCCCACCCCACACAAACTCGGCAAATCTGGTCACTTCACGTCGTAAGTCGACGCATTCATTTGAAAAAGCACTGACTCCAGCGTCTTCGCCATCCTGTCATGCTGCTTACCAATCG
>Ga0315321_10000217_pt1 | contig 39616 bp, 21 predicted proteins | sample M180m21515metaG_FD_203464 | JGI IMG/M metagenome (GOLD analysis project Ga0315321, IMG submission 203464) | Ammonia-oxidizing marine archaeal communities from Monterey Bay, California, United States - M1 80m 21515 | ecosystem: Environmental > Aquatic > Marine > Intertidal zone | place: USA... | reverse complement strand
CTGTGCCCACAATTCGGCAGGGTCAAGGTGAGTGACCGATTCGATTTTGTCACGGACAGACTCGATGGCATGAACAATGCGTTTTCCCGTCATGCCATAGTAATCATTGGTGGTTGCTTCACCAAAGCCGGAGTGCGTGCCGTCACTTAGTTGCACAATCACCGTCGGTTGCGTGGTGATTGTGGATCGGGAAATCGTGAACGGGTGCTTCAATGGCAATTCTCTTTGATGAATCGATAGTTGCAGTTTAGCACTTGTTGTCACTGATCTACCTGCTATGAATTTGTTGTTTGAGTTTCAAAACGGCTTCGCTAAGTTCAGCAGAACCGTGGCGAAAAACATCACAGACGGGCAACTGGAACTCTTCACGAATTCGACTGCGTTCATCTTCTGCCGCTTCGGCGGATAGCAGGCGACTGTTCATCGCGATACCGATGACCGGGCTTGGCATCATCAGGTTTGCTGCCGATTCGTATGCATCCTTCAACACAGCAAGACTTGCCAGTCCGATATCCGGCATTCCATGCACGGCTTTTCGACCCGCTTCGTAGCAAAGCACCATGCCATGCGGCATCGATCCATGCAGCAGACCCAGTGTGACTGCGGAGTAACGTGGATGGGCCAAACTGCCCTGCCCCTCGATGCATAGAATGTCGTGATCTTGACCAGCCAGTATTTGTTTTTCGACGGCACCGCTGATAAAGTCAGAAACTACGCAGTCAATCGGACAACCTTCACCGGCTATCATGATTCCAGTTTGTCCAGTTGCGACGAACTTTGCACGCTGTTGCCTTGCAATCAGGTCACGCGTTAATTCGATGGAAACTACCATTTTTCCAACACAGCAGTCTTGGCCAATGGTGAGAATCCGAAGGCAATCTGAACGCAAACCAATGCGGTTGGCGACATCGTGTTCATCATTGTTTCTGACATCGATCAACTTGGTGCCCGCGGTTGCCGCTGCGGCAGCAAACTCGGCGTCTTGTGCCAAGAATTCGTGCAAACCTGATAACACGTTCATTCCGCGTGTAATCGCATCAAGGATGATAGGACGCCAATGCTGCGGGATTTTTCCGCCCGGAGGTGCGATGCCAATGAGCAGCGTTTTCGCTTCGGGTGCAGAGTCTAAATTCGCGATTACCGGCGTTGTACCACCACTTCCCAGTAACTGTTCTGCTGTTTGGCCGATGGCTGCTGTGTCCAAAACAGCGATTACCTCGCTCTTGCAGTAACGGAGAACACTGCAAGCGGTCTTGGCCGTGAGTGGATTGGAATGCCCATCCGTGAGAATGACCATCTGCCGGTTGGAAGTTGCCGAAATCAAATCTGCTGAAATCATAGACTATCCCGGCTTGTTGTTCTGATCAGCCTCTTCACCCAGTCCGACCATCTCGAGTAGACGTAGTGCGTTGGTGGTTGGTGATACCCCTTCACGCATTCTGTAATCAAAAGTCATTTGCTCATTGCCGGAAGCATCGGGTCGAATCGTTTCGCGGAAGTGAACAGCGTGCCCGACAGATTGCAGTTCAGGTTCATCAGCTAATTCCAGGTCATGGGTGCTGATGGCACCAATGGACTGGTAATCCATTAGGTGACGTAGCACTTGGACCACGGCGATTTGACGTTCGCGACTATTGGTTCCTTGGAGAATTTCATCTAACAGAAACAAACAGACGCGATCGTTGGTGCGATTCATCTCTCTGGCGTGATCGACAACGCTTTTCAAGCGTTTCAATTCTGCCATATAGAACGAGACACCTTCCGCTACATTATCACTGACTCGGATGCTTGTAGCCAACTCTGTCGATGGTAAGCAGAATCTCTTCGCGCAGACAGGAGCTCCAACCGCAGCCAGTGCCACGTTCAGGCCCACGCTGCGCAGCATCGTGCTCTTTCCGGACATGTTGCTTCCAGTAACGAGCAGGATGGTTCCCGGCGGTCCTACCTGAACGTCATTGCAGACGCGGGATCCATCTGGCAGCAATGGATGCCCGATGGCAGTGGCAGAAATGGCAGGAGAATCCGATGCAGATACCCATTCGGGCTGTGACCACGAAGGATACTCATCACGAACCGCAGCAACGGAGATCAGTGATTCAAGTTCGCCTAGGGCTTCAAACCAGCCAGGAACATCGTTTGCGTATTCGGCTTGCCAGTTTTCAAGTCGCTTGAGAACGCGAACATCCCAAAGTGTCAGACCTTGCAGCGGCAGATAGATCAGAAAGGTGCCTGCTGACTGTCGTAATCCCCCAGCAGCGGCGACCCTTTGCAACGCTCGCATCCCAGTTTGCGCTGACCGGTCGTTTTTTAGCATCCGGTCACGTATCTGAGTCAGGAATTTCTGGTTCGAATCCTGTTCTGAGCTGGGAAGCCATTCGGCGGAGGAAAAGATTTCTTCGTAGTCACTCACTGCACGACGATTCGCCATCGCAATTGCGAATATGGCATGCGCGGGGCCCAACATCAGTGTGGTTAGACCCATGTTGATCGCAATCAGGCAACCCATCGCGATCAGGCTTCCAATGAAAACTTGAGCCGTCATAAGTCCAAAGCCACTGATCACGGTGAGCACCAAAAAGATACTTGCCAAAACCGCTGAAGCATTGGACCACACCACTAGCCAATTTCGTTTTGCCAGCCAAGCAGGACCGGTTGCCCATTGTATGAAATTCTCCGGATCACCACTGCTATCAGCAACCTGTCTGGCAAGGGTGTAGAAGCGAAGTCGCTCCTCGCGAAGGGGGGCTAACGCGTTGACAGCGATCCAGCGTTGTTGGGCATCATTTTCTTCTGCGGGCCCGGCTAGCCAATTTGCGAGTGTACGTATCCCCGGCGTGGTTGCTGCCATCGAGACAAGATGAAACAGAGATGCATGTCCCAGTAAATCGAGATCACTGGCAACATCCCGACGGTGTCCTGGTAATTCGACCTCAGATAGGCTTTTGGCGGATGCTTTTGTCGAGAGCCGATCCCAGTCACGTTCAAGTCGTGCCACCAGTCGACGGACAACACTGCGATGTCTGCCCAACTCTTCCAGTTTTTCACGAACAGGTTCATTGGCTGTTACCACTACCAAGAATAACGCCATGGCACCCCAGCCAAACCATCCAACGTAGGGAAGCCCGTCAAACCCATAGCCAACGATTAGGAAGGCTAATGAGACAAGAAACAGGATCGCGCGACCCTTGCCGAATTGCCGATCTTTGATTCGTAAAGCTTCCTGGTCTTTGTCGATCGACTGCAGTTGTGTTCGATAGCGTTCCAGGGCTGCGGATGCACCTTCTGATGGCTGATCCGATGCAGATTCATTCAAACTGTTTCAAGCTCCGTTTTTGATCCTCGAATCACCTTGGGGCCTGCCACCACTTTGGTTGCAATTCGGTCCTGCAAGTTGGGTCGAAAGATAGTCAGCAGTAACAACGGCAGGAACCAGGCAATGTAAAGACCACCACTTTCACCATGCCAAAACTGTGCCGCAATCATTAACGCTGCAGAACCACTTAGGATGGTTCCAAGATTCTTTTGCGCAGGCCAGATTGCAAAAAAAGCACTCAGGATTACATAGGCAACAATGACTGGTAAACGCCAGAAAGGATTCCAGCCAAGTGCCCACAGTCCCTGAAGCGTTTCAGCCTCCCTCAAGGGACTTAAAACACCGTACATGTGTTGTAGATGGTCGGCCAGCGTGGACGAGTCGTCAAACCATAATGCCAACATCAATAAAGCCAGCATGGAAGCAGTTCCGATGATGAACTTTCTCACACCACGCTTCCAATAGAAACTGATCCATAGCGGCAACAAAAACAGTGGGTAGTAAACAAGACCACCCGCGAGTCCGACGAACATCCCGGCGATGAGCGGCCGACGATAGGTGAGAATAGCCCACAGCAGAAATGCAGCGGGCAGCGCATGGTCAACCCGCCCTGTCATTTGAGCGGTATACGGAAGTATTAAGTAAAGCGTTGCACATCCAACTCCGGCACGCGTATTTCCAAAATGTCGATTGCTGATCAGGATGATTGCCGACACGATGCTCAGGTGAGCAAAAATAGCCAACACCTTGGCGACCAATGCCAATTGCTTTTCCGATGCTGTTGGCTCCGGTTTAAAATCAGTAGGAAATCCATCCAGTTGGTTGTTGATGGGGAGTGTTGGAATGGAGGGCAGCATCCGCATCAAAGCATAGCCCGGGCCGAGTTCAGGGCCTTGGTTGTATTGTGTTTGTGGATCGCTGCGAACAACGTTCGCCATCATGAAAACAAACAGGGAAATCCCAAGGAACATCAACCCACCTGCTGTCAGGTTCGGATCCAACAGTGGGCGGCGACTCATGATGGGATCAAGCATCATCCGTACCAAGATGAAGGCTTGAATGGTCAGCAGGTACAAAAATCCGATTCGTTGCAGTTCACTTGAAGTGAAACTGTCGTCCGGCTTTTCCGCGGCTGGCACAACATCGATCGGCCCGCCCTCAACGGTTCCACTGTTCACGGCTGGGGGCGCTTCCGCCAATTCAGTGGTCGCACTGGCCGTATCTTCCGGAAGCACCAATGCTTCATCATTTCGGGCCGTGGACGATTTGTCCTCGACAACTGTCAGGCTATTTCTGACCGCTTCGTCCTGTAGTGAGTCACGTGGAGAAAGCGCGTACAGTGGTAGCGGTTCGACGAGGGTCAGGAATTTTTCTACGAGCGACTTGGTTTGCTGTCCAGACCGAAGAGCTATCTGGTGACTTTGGCTGGCCCGTTCTTCCAGTTCGAGTTGCCGTCCCTCGTACACGATCAGCAAGCCAGGCGCCAGCAGGATGAGCAGCACAAGATCCAGATTGCGGATGCTCCAAAACCGATGGAAGACAAAGTACAGTCCAATCGTCAAGAACGACGATAGGTATACCCAAGTCGCAGGTTGAGGACGCTCGTAATTTAGAAGAATCTCGCCCATGAGAATCAACGTACAGCCTGAGTCGGCAGATACTGAAATGCTTCCGGTAGCTTGATGCGGAAAAGTCTGTGCTACAGCATATCGAATCGTGCGGGGCTGCAAACCGTGTGAGGTGGGGCTTGAACGACTGAAAAGGTGATATAGATGGTCAAAAAAGCACGATTTGAGTCCGTTTGCAGGCTGAGTGGGTTTTGGCGGAGGAATTGTGGGGCACGGAAGATATGAAAAGCGCGTGGCGTTACCGCCCGTTCAACCTGAGTATTTCAGGTTCGGATGCAGGAGAGCAGACAGAGGACGAAGCCAACAGAAGCTCGTGATGTGAGGCTATTCTGGTGATTTGTGCCACTACCAGGGTCTGTTGTGAGCGAATTCAGGGCAGGCGTGATCGAGAGCACAGATGGTAGTCGCGACCGACAAACTGAACGCCCATTAGCGACCTTTCGGGGTTCTGAATCCGTATGCTCTGGGGGGATGCCAATGCATTGGCGACGGTGTCAATCGTCTCTTGTGTATTGGGTAGGAAGGAAGGGACCGTCGTTGTGACAGGTGTCTCGCGGTGATTTTTTTGGTTGCAGATTTTCCTGCTATCGGACCGAGGCTGAACCTTTTTGAGGGGAAGCGTTACTATAGAGGCGTGCAGGACAAACTTTTTTACACAGGAGTGGTATCTCGTGGGTCAATCTTCGGAGTCATCTGGTTCATCACATCCAACTTTGGCTGCCGCAGATTTGCGAGCAGATTCACGAATCGCCGAGGCACGCCGGTTGATCGCTGAGGCCGTGGCTGACCATGGTGGTGGTCTTCAGGATGTTCGAGCAGCTAACCCGGATTTGTCAGGGGCTTATGAGCAGTTGCTGTCCCGATTAGCTGATACTCGAGGTGGGCCACCCTTCTGGCCTTATCTTTCTTCGGGGCTTGGTCATGGACCATACGTCGAGTTGGCTGATGGCAGTGTCAAGCTTGATTTCATTGGTGGGATTGGTGTTCACGGAGCCGGTCACAGTCATGAGGCGATGATTGACGCAGCGTTCGATGCTGCGTTTGAAGACACGGTCATGCAGGGTAACCTGCAGCAGCATCCTCCTAGCATCAAGATGTCCGAGCGTTTGATCCAATTGGCTCGTGTCGATGGAGCGGCGATCGATCATTGCTTGTTGTCTACCAGTGGCGCGATGGCAAATGAAAATGCCTTGAAGATTGCATTGCACCATAAGTCTCCGGCTGATCGTATCATTGCTTTTGATAATGCTTTTGCTGGGCGGTCATTAGCGATGGCGGCGTTGACTGATCGTCCCAATTATCGCATGGGTTTGCCTTTAGCGTTGAATGTTGATTATCTGCCCTTCAGGGATCCTGCAAATCCTGAACGCAGTTTACGGTGGGCGGTCGATGAGTTGCATCGACTGCTGAATCGTCATCCTGGCAGATACGCAGCCTTCTGGGCGGAGCCCATCGCTGGCGAGGGTGGATACTATCCTGGCAGCCATGAGTTCTTTCGCGCACTGTGTGAGCCACTTCGCGAGGCTGGCGTTCCGATCATCTTTGATGAAGTGCAGTCGTTCTCACGCACATCCAGACCTTACGCTTTCCAGCATTATGGTCTTGATGAATTCGCTGATATTGTCACTGTGGGAAAAATCACACAGGTCTGCGCCACGTTGTATGGAGAAGTGTTCAAACCCAAGGGGCCAATCCTGAGCCAGACGTTCACGGGTTCCTCATCATCGATTGCGACCGGGTTGAAAATGTTGGATTTGTTGGACTCAGGGAAGTGTTTTGGTAACCAAGGCCAAAATGTGATGCGACATGATTACTTTGCCGCTCAACTTGCCTCGCTTTCCGAAAAATATCCAGCGTTGATCCGTGGTCCCTTCGGAGAAGGGATGATGATTGCCTTTACTCCCGGTGATGGAAGTGCTGATCAAGCCAAACAATTGATGATGACGATGTACGAAGTGGGGTTGTTGGGGTTTGTCTGTGGTTCGGATCCTACACGCATCCGTTTTCTACCTCCCCCGGCAACGACAACCATCGAGCACATTGATGCAGCGATTGCTCTTTTGGAATCCTCATTGCTCAAGTTTTCAAAGCAAGTCGGTTAAGGACTCAAGCTATGTGGATTGTTCGCTCAGTACGCATCGATGACATTGATGCACTTTTTCAACTTGCTCAGTCTGCGACGAAGGGGCTGACGTCATTGCAGTTGGATCGGGAGCGACTATTGGACCGTGTAGAACAGTCAACGTTTGCGTTCAGTCGCACTGGTATCTCGCCGCGAGGAGAACCCTATGTGTTGGTGTTGGTGAATACCGAATCTGGGGAACTTGTCGGTACGTCGACGGTTTATGCTAAAACAGGCGGCTATCAACCGCTCTATGCCTATCGCCGTGTCGAGTCTGATCACCAAAGTGATTTGCTGGGCGTCAGCCAACGCCGAGTGCGACTGGATTTGGAGCGTATCCATGATGGACCGACCGAAATTGGCAGTTTGTTCTTGCGCGGTATCTATCGAGGAGAAGGCCGCGGACGCTGGTTGTCCCTCGCCCGCTTTGCCTTGATTTCCATGTTGCCCCACCGATTCGCTGATCGGGTGATCGCGCAGATGAGAGGGAGAGCGAATTCAGATGGAAGTGTTCCCTTTTGGGATGCCGTTGCAGGAAGGTTTATCCCAGTAGATTTTGCAACCGCCGATGCCATGTCGACCATCTCAAAGCAGTTCATCGAAGAGATGATGCCCCAGCACCCAATCTATCTTGAGCTTCTCGAGCAAGGTATTCGGGAAGGAATTGGGCAGGTACACAAGGAAACAGAGCCGGCAGTTGCAATGCTAAAAACAGAGGGTTTTATAGGTACCAATCTCTTCGATATCTTTGACGCTGGCCCTGTGATTAGCGCCGAAACCCAGTCCATTCACGCGGTGCAAAGGACACGACACTGCATCGTCGGAAGTGTGGTCAATCAACTCAATGGCAATTCAACTCAAGGGATGGTTGCCAGTGCAGAAGATGGGTTCACGAGTGTATTGACTGAAGTGCAAGTCAATGGCGATACCATCGATCTTGTTGCCAGTGATGCGAAACAGTTATGTGTTGAAAGCGGTTCACCTTGTGTTTTGATGACGCTCAGGCCAGATCAGTGAAGCAGTTGTAGATTTGGTTGATGAACAAATTGCTTTGCACAGATCTGTTTTTGGCAGCAGATGGAAAATGTCGTTGGACCTGGGTAGCTGTACAGACTTGGGGATGCTCGCGGGCGAGGGCAGAATAATCGGTGCAATCGTTAAAAACTTTCTGCCTCATTTACTCCACTGGTAGGAATTCGATCCAGACGTTGCACAACACAGTATGGTGAAACAGAGTTCTAGAAGCCTCCTTCTGTTGATGAAACTGCACTGACTCGGATTTCTACTGTGCTCACGAATCGTGTTGCCTCTGCGCGCTCCATGAGCATTTTTCTGTTGTTAGCCGTTGTCGTGACAGCGTCGGTCATCTGGATTGGCTTGCGTCTACTTTCTAGCAGTACTGCAGCCAATTCAGTGGTTCGAGATCCACATGGGCAAGTCATCCAAAACGTGCAAGCCTGGCTGACGAAGGAGAATGCAGATACTGGCGAGGCTTCGTTGGTGGATTTGTTCCAGAAAGCGGTGCTTGCGGAACCGAATTTAATCGCAATCCAACTCAAGTGGCTCGGTGGCCAAGGTTCTCCGGTTCGAGTGAATGCCACCTCGATAGTTGTGCCAGATCTCAGTACCAGGAATGGGGCGGCTACCGTCGATCATCAAATCGATTCGAGGTTTGTTTACGACACACAGGGACCCGTAGGGCAACTCGATTTTTATTATCGAGGCCGCACGCTCTCTCAATCTGGGGTAGCGGGTAACGCAAACTTAAAGCCAATCGTTAAAATCTGGCCTCTACTGATGGTGTTGACGATCAGTGTCCTGCTTTGTGTTGCGCAGTGGGGACGTAGCCTCTCAAAAATACATGCCGCCCAAGGGATTCCCAAGCGTGTTCGGAATTCAATTGACATGTTGTCTGAGGGACTTCTCGTGATGGACAAACGTGAAAAGATCATCCTGACGAATCGTGCCTTTCAAAAAATGACTGGGCTTAATATCGACCAGCTAATTGGTAAAAGTGTCAGCTCATTGTCGTGGGATTGTAGTGAAGTGACACGAAAATCAGACTTTCCATGGATTCGCGCTCGCGATGAAGGGCAATCGCAAATTGAGCAATTGATGCGTTTTCAGATGCCGGATGGAGCCTATCGATTCTTCTCCATCAACTCTTCTCCCGTTGACTCACCGGATGAAGATTTGAACGATGTTCTGAGTACGTTTCGGGATGTGACTGACAGTGAGCAACATCGTGCGGAAACCGAGCATATGCTCGCAATGTTGAAAAGCAGTCGTGATGAAGTCCGTCTCAAAAATCGCGAATTACAGATTCTCGCTACCCAGGATCCCATGACGGGATGTCTGAACCGTCGTGCATTCTTTGAGCAAGTTGAAGTTCAGTGGAAAGATGTCTCGGAGAATGATGGTGAGTTGGCATGTCTGATGCTTGACTGCGATCATTTTAAAAACGTGAATGACCAGTACGGTCATCAAACTGGTGATGATGTCCTGCGGCTCGTTTCCAGTATTCTTGTTGATGTGTTTGCGGAGCCAGCATTGGTTTGTCGCTACGGTGGCGAGGAATTTTGTGTCGTCATACAAGATCATTGGATTGGGTCAGTCGTCGAACAGGCCAATTTGGTCCGAGAACGAGTCAAGGCTCTTAAACTTGACGAATTCCCTCATTTGGCAGTCAGTGTCAGCATTGGAATTTCAGACATGCGATGTGGTGCAAAGGGGCCGCAGGAATTGATCAATCAAGCGGACAGATCCCTGTATGCAGCAAAGCGTGGCGGGAGGGACACCGTCGTTACATTTTCAGAGTCAATTGAGCAGCTCGATGAGTATTCGTTTGGAGAGGGACGGTACACGAGTGAACATGAAGAAGAAGGTATCTCTGTGGGAGCAGTGACAGCGTTGGTGAGTGCACTTGCATATCGTGATTACGAAACGGCAGAACATTCACGAAGAGTTGCAGATCTGTGCGTACAACTTGCTGAGGGGTTGCTCAGTGCAAGAGACATCTATCTCTTGGAAGTTGCCGCGTTGTTGCATGATATCGGGAAAATCGGAATCGCAGATGCCATACTGCTAAAACCGGACCGATTGTCGAATGAGGAATGGACATCAATGCGGCAGTACGAACGCATTGGTTTGGAAATTATTTCGTGTACATTCAACTGCGATGAATTGTTTGAGATCATGCGTACGTATCGGGCTGACTACCGAAACGAATCTTCCGCTTCATCTCTGCCGATGGGAAATGATATCCCGCTTACCGCTAGATTGCTTAAACTGGCGGATGCATTTGATGCAATGATTACAAAGCAAAGGCACCGTCCAGCGCGCTCAGAGAGCGAGGCAATCAAGGAGTTGCAGGACTGTGCCGGTAGGCAGTTTGATCCGGCGCTGGTTGAGCATCTCACTCACTCTCTGCAGGACGGTGTTAGCAAAGCAGATTGCCGGTTCGATTCACAAACTGAAATTTCTGCAAATGCGATTAGTATGCAGGCCGAAAAAATTGCCGATGCGGTTGATGCTCGGGATGTAGTAGAGATTCAAGAGCTTGCTGCAAATTTGGCGAGCACTGCCCGGCGACATCAAAGTGAAGAAATAGCGTCTGCCGCTGAAAAGATTCAGTCAGAAGCCATTCAGGGGCAACTCGAGTGGATCGCCTTGCTGAAGAATGCCGAGTCGCTGCTGAATCTTTGTCGTGCAAGTCAAATCGAAACTTTGGCACAACCGAAAAAATTCCTGAGCAACGACGATTCCTCCGCGTAGGTTCTGTGCTGAAGGAAAATCTGTCTATCACATGCAACAACGTGTTGCATCAACCACCATCACATTGTGTTGGCACCACGCGTTGTTGTTGATACTTGCGGCGAACATACGGAATCACCATCATGCAGCAGAGCATCGCAAATCCGCGTGGTGCTGTTGGGGTGAAATTCATGAATTGCTGCTTGGTGTCTGTTGACTGATGTAGCTCGCTATCGCTTTCTTCAGGATCACCGTTCCAGATTATCCGCCTGGGATTCACTTCGAGCAAGATGGTGGACGTGATTGTGCGGTGGCGTCCCAGCGGAATACCCCATTGGGCGCTGTTCTGTGCTTGTTCAGTCTTTGTGTTTCCAATTCCTGTAAATGCAGGCTTGGAATGATTCGCCGGCGTTAACAAGGTCATGGGGTATGGCGTGAACGTCGGATCATGGTCGTGTTGGGTGTTTTTGTGCCCTTCACTGCCCTCATTCACCACTTTTCCATGTGTGCTGTTGATCGAGTATTTTGTTCCGCGAGAAACGGCGAGTGTCTCTAATAGTTCATCTAGATCCTTGAGTTGCTGATGAATGCTATCTGTCGAACTTGCCTGTGCCCCGCTGCTGTTCGGATTCTCTTGATTTTGTGTTCCATACTGAAATCCTGCCGAGGAAAACAGTGCGTCCATTGATGTTTCGTTGAAGTGCTCGCGATATTTTTTTATTGCCAGTCTTTTTTCTGCCATTGCCGTGTTGTCACCCAAGGAGTCAGTAGTGCTGGTGCTGTCCTGTGGATAACTGCTGACTGATGAGTTTGGATCAAAACCTGTGTTTGCGGTGGTTCTCGTGATTGGATTGGCGTTTGCGAAGCGAGAGTTGGGTGCAGTAGGTGCGTTGCTAGTGAAGTTGTCATTGGTGTTGGCATGCGATGACGGTTCATTCGGTGCCGTAACACCAATGACTGAATTTCCCAAAGGATCGGTGGGGTCAGTCGAGCTATTGAGAGAGCGTCCGTAGGTGTTGGGAATTGATGCCCCAGTGAATGCCGGGTCATTCAGCACTGGGTCATGGATGGGAGAGGCGGCAGTTGTCAACACAGTCAACGTTAGCCCGTTGAATGCAGATGATGGTTCGGGTAACCCAATGATTGGTTCATTAATACGACCGCTGCCTTCGAAAGCCGAGATGTGAGACTGGGTGTGGGTGTATGGATCGTGTGTAAGGCGAGGAGCGTGCGTTGATTGTGGGGGTGTTTGAGTGTACCGTCGCGGTGGGTGGTTGTCAGGATGATGCGCAGTTGGTCGATTGCTCGTTCCCGTGTGTTGACCAGATGAGGTCTGGTTCTGCTGAGCGGGTTCGCGGATTTCCTCGTGGGGGTGACCGGACATGCTTGGAATGGCGGGACCGCCATGGATTTTGGCAGTCACTCCCACGCCGCTGAGTGCGATTCTTTGTTCCAATAACTCAACGCGGAACAAACGTTTTCTTTGACGGTGATTAGGTTGGGGTTGAATCATTGTTGCACCACCCTGCGGATCCGTGAGTCCTTGCTGAAATTGGCAAAGGCATCGCTCTCAAGAATGGCTGGTTTGATGTCCATTCCTTGTTGCTTGCCTGAAGCAAACAAAGCGGCGATATTGATCGTGAACAATTCTTGATGCTTGCTTTCAGAAAGAGACTTTGCAATCTCAGCAATGCTGCTCGCAGCAGAAATTAAATGCTCTGGTTGAGATTCAGCGGCAACGCGGTACGAAGTGAGTGTTTGTTCGGCTTCACCCCATTGTTCTTGTTGAATTTGATGTCTCAGCAGTGCAGCGTAAAGTTGCATCAGGTTTGCTTGGCTTGCGTTGTCCATCGGGTTCGACACAAGCAGCTTTTTTTGAAAATCGATAGCATGCTGGTACGCATGAACGGCTTCTGAAGTTAGTTCCAAGGCCGCCAAGGATACCGCCAAGTTGCTGTGCATTACTGCAAGTCGCTTGAAGGATTCTGAACCTTTCGGACGACGCTTCAGGCAAGCCAACTGCATGTCGATCGCTTCGCTAGCCGCTCGCATGGATGCCGCGTATTGACGTTCCTGGTAGCGAGCACTGGAAAGGTTGTTGAGGCTTGTTGCCAAATCAACTCGATAGCCGACGACTGACGGTGCGATTCCGATGAGCTTTCGATTGATTTCGATTGCGTGTAAGAAGTCCACGCTTGCTTCGGAAACGCTATTTGATGAAAGTTTTGCTGCTCCCAAGGCGTTGTAGGTGCTCGCAATTTCAGCGGATGCTCTAAGCTGACCGGGTGCAGATTGACGAATCTGGAGTTGGCATCTTAACGCTTCTTCAAGAAGATCAATGGTATCTTCAGGTGCAGTGTTGGTAGTCAGGGAACTCAGGTTGGTTAACGCTGCTGCAAGTCCTCGGTTGGCGAGGATATGGTTGTCAGCGGTCTGCACTAACTTAGAAAGACTTGTGACAGATTGCCGTAATAATGCCTCTGCCTCGGTAGTACTGCCCGCTTGGATCATCAGCAAGCCCAAGTTGCTCTGGCTCAATGCAAGATCGATCTGGTGTTCGGCTTCAGGAACATTGTCAGTCAGGTGTTTCTGAATCATGATAGCATGATCGTAGCAGCGTTTCGCCGTGTTTTTGTCACCAAGTTCGGCATGAGCAAGTCCCATCTGATTCAGGTTGCGAGCGCGTCCTTGCAGTGCTTCGACTGATCCGGGGTGATCGGTTAAAAGTGCTCGATATGAATCTTCGGAATCGGTAAAGTGTGCAATGGATGCGTGCGGAGATTCCAATTCGAGAATCAGTGACCCAATGCGACTGTGTGTCAGAGCGAGTTCGGAAAGAAGTTTGCTATTGCCTGTCGCCTCTTGAACAAAGTCTTTGTAATGGTTGAGCGTGTTTTTCAGGACAGACTGTCGGACATGTTCTGTTCCCGGGATCGATGCAAGATCAGCGGATACAGCGAGTCCGAGTGTACCAACTGCTTCTTGCGCTTTTCGAAAGTTTCGATCGGCTGCTTGCTTGCTGGCATGCAATTCCTTGTTTTTGTTTGCAATGACGACAAGTGCGGTCAGCATCCCTGCGATACCAAATAGCAGCATGAATGATGTTGCCATCACGGTCTTGCGGTGTCGATTGGTCCATTGTTTTAACAGCCAGGTTTTGGAAGGTGGTCTTGCCAAGGTCGGTCGTTGCTCGAGAATCGCTTGGAGATCCTTTGCAAATTCCAGGGCGGTGGAGTAACGATCATCCTTGTTTTTTGCCATTGCTTTCTGGAGAACAAAATCAATGGCTGGCGGTAAACTGGGCCTCAATCGCCGTGGCTTGGGAGTCGGGGAATTTGCGATTTCACTCAATACCGTTGGGCTGTCTTCCCCAGTAATAGCAGCGACTCCGGTGAGCATCTCGTATAGTGTTGCCCCCAGTGAATAGATGTCGGTTCGGTGGTCAACACTCGCCATGTGACCTGCTGCCTGTTCCGGGCTCATGTATCGCATTGTGCCAACCATGTCACCGCTTAGTGTCAGTGAGTGTTGATTTTGGCAACGTGCAAGCCCAAAGTCAGTGACCCAGATTTTGCCAGACTTGTCCAGAATTAGATTCGACGGTTTGATGTCTCGATGAATGATGCCGCTCTCGTGTGCACAATGAAGTGCATCTGCGACTCGAGCAGCGTTCGAAATGGCATGTTGATATTCTGTGCCTTGTCCAGATCCATAGTGGTCTGTGATCGTTGATTCGATGGTTTTTCCATCGATGAACTGCATGGCGTAGTAGTGTATTCCTCTTTCGAATCCGACGTTGTAGATTGGAACAATGTGCGCGTGTTGCAATTGGGCCGCCGCGTTGGATTCATTTTTGAAGCGGGCGATTTGCCGTGTGTCGAGCATTGATGCAATTGGAAGAATTTTCAAAGCGACTCGGCGGTTGAGTGCCTCGTGTTGTGCTTCATAAACGATCCCCATTCCACCTCGACCGACTTCGCCAATGATTGTGTACTCCCCCAGTTGTAGTGAATGGACGGCGGCGCCGGATTCGCCAGATACTAATGGCTCAAGATCACCATGGGATTGAAAACCAGATGCAATGCCCCGCAGACTGTTGAGTTTCGACAGGTAGTCCTGAATCGTTTCTGCAATGTCAGTGTTTTGTTTCAGGATGACGTTAATGTTGATCGGTTCACCTTCTTCAAGACCTCGTAGGTACTCGTCAAGGATATCTGTCAATCGTTGTTGCTGGTCATGTGACAGTTCTGCGACTTGATCAGGGAACGCGTCTGTGCTGTGTGGCGTTGGTTTAGCAATCATTGGAGTCCTCGTACGTCAATTTGAACTGGTCCAGGGCACGAAGCCAGAGCATCCGCACGGCACCACATGAGCGGTTCATTCGGCTTGCGATCTCCTCGAATGTCAAACCCTGTAATACGCGATAGACAATGACGTCTCTGTATTGTTCTGGGAGTTGATTCAGTTGATTCGCAAAATCCACGGCCTGTTCTCTGGATCGCATGGGTTCGCTGGGTGAAGTCGTACGTCCAGGTAAGATCGCGGCAAGATTACAGGCAGGTTCATCCATTCGCTGCGATGTGCGTTCGAGGGACACGTCGCGTCTGATATCTCGTTTCGCGGTTTGCACATGAGTCGAGAATGTGCGGTGCAGCGTATTGATCAAAATCTTACGCAGCCAGCCCAGCATTTCTGGTTGGCTTGTTCCACGGAATGCATTGAAGTCACGATGCGCGGCCAACATCGTCTCTTGAACTACGTCGGACGGGTTGATTCGTTGACGCAGTTGCCGATCGAGCGAAGTAGTCGCCAAGATATTTAGATAGTTCGTATACCACTGAAGCAACTTGCCCAGAGATTCGATGTCACCGTTTCTGGCACGACCCAGTAGAGCTGGGAAATCTGCGTGCGCACACGGCGATCCTGAAGCTGAAATGTTGACCATGACACGGTCTCAGATAAGAAAAGATGAGGTTCGTATTTTACTGCTCTGATCACATAACGGCAAATAATTCGCATTATCCACCGCTGTGCGATCACCGAGGCCCGTTTTAAATGGAACGATTGCTCAGTTCTGTCGCGTCACGACTTGTTGCCAATCGTTGTCCAAGCGAGTTGGTATGTCACCGAAATGGTGGTTTTTGTGCACCATTCGGGAATGGAAGCTCACGACTTAGACAAAATCTGTGCCTTCTATCCCTTATTCGTAAGGGGGAATTCCCTCATTGAATGTCACGCGGTCTTTAAAAATTCTTGCAAGCCGTCATTTCGCTGTTTGAATATGCATCTTTTAAACATGCGCAACGGAAACTGCCAGGCGGCTGACTTGTGGCTCCTGTCGCACCTTGTGAACCTGTGAGGAAGATTGGGTGGTGGGATCCTGGGTCGTGTTTTCCAGCAATCGTATCCCACGACAATTCCGGTCATATGACCTCAGTACTCTTGCTGGAATTGTTCCAACCCTTGTCGGAAAATATGATCATTCAGTCCATTGGCGACATGGATGCAGCAGACACCAAGTGAACCCACTTCCGTGATATTGCGGATTTCATCGTCAAAGAAAAGCATTTGCTGATATTCGACGTTGCTCGCTTCTTTGAGCTCTGCAAAGTGTTTTAGCTTGCTGGACGGGTAAATTTCTGAGTAGCTGAAGCGATGTGCGATTCCCAGTAACTCAATCAACCTCTCAGCCCACGCGGGTTTTTCTGTCCGGGATGCCAAGGCCATGTCACAGTTCTGAAGATCGCACTGATCCAGTACTGCTCGCACATCTGAATAGAGTTGTACCGGTCGTTCTTGTCCGTCCAAAACCATTCCAGATCGAAGTCTGAATGGAGGTGACAGGCAGTCGCACCAAGTTCCGTCGCAGTCCCAAAGCGTGAAATCTAAATCGAAAACGATTAATTGCGGTTGCTTCATGTAACCTTGTTTTCTCTGGCCGGCGGGGGGGCAGGCGGTCATCTTTAGAGTTAGTATAAAAGAGCGGGTGCAGAGGCATCCGGCAGCGGCACGCACCATTGGCTTGTCATGGTAACGGACGATGATAGTTTTTCCTGCGAAATTCATGATGCAATGCAGGCGGGTACACATACCACTTCTCCGCTCGCACGTAACGCCTACCTCGATCAGAAGAAAATTAGTAATGAAAAAAAGTACATTGACAGCATTCATTGCATGCTTGGTTTCTGTGGTTGCTGCAGAGGCATCAGAGTATACGGTGGTCGTGTCCCGTCAAACAAAAGAACAATTAGGATGGCAAGCTGTGATCGATTCTTTGTTGGATCGACACTCAAATGCTGCCGTGCTGGTTTGGGAAAAAGATGTCTCTGAGGTGCTGCCTGTTTTGCAAAAACAGCATCCGCGTCATACCTGTTTTGTTGCTCGCCGAGAGGAAGCAGGCAGGGATTTTGTTGCGGCAGTTCATCAGTTGACCCGGCAATACGATGCGGATCCTTACACCGATACTCTTTGGGGAATTCTGACTGGGTATGACGCTGAGAATGCACTTGCAATTGCCAAGACAGACAAGCCGTTGGCTGTGAAAAAGATTGCGTCGGGAACCGAATTAGCTCTCGAATTGTGTGAACAAGGTGTTTGGTACGATGAGTTGGTTAAAAACAAGAAAGTTAGTAAGAACATTGGCGGTGTGCCAACTGAGCAACGGGGACCTTCGGATACGACTCGAGCTCTTGCCGAAACTTTAACCACCGGTTCCGCAGATTTGTTTGTGACTTCTGGCCATGCGACTGAACGTAACTGGCAGATTGGGTTTCGATATAAGAATGGAACTTTTCAATCAAAGCAGGGGCAGATGTACGGGTTCCCACTTGAGGGTGAACCATTTGAAATTGCCTCCTCGGAGCCGCGGGTTTACATGGCGATCGGAAATTGTCTGATGGGGCACATTGATGGGCCGGACGCGATGGCCTTGGCTTGGATGAACGGTTTGGGAGTACGACAAATGGTGGGTTACACGGTTGTTACTTGGTACGGCTATGGCGGATGGGGTGTCCTGGACTATTTCACGGAGCAACCGGGACGTTACACACTGACTGAGGCCTTTCATGCCAACCACCACGCATTGATTCATCGTCTCGATCAGTATTTTGACGGTGTTACCGGCGTTTCAGTGCAGCCGGGTTCGCAACGACTGCCGGTGGTCCAACCCAATGCTGCCGGCAAGAAGCTCGGTTTGTCGGCTGCGGACTGCCGAGGGTTGCTGTGGGATCGGGACACAGTCGCTTTTTATGGTGATCCAGCCTGGGAAGCGCGTCTGCCTTCTCGACCAAAGGCTTATGGACAGAAACTTGAAATCGAAGGGGATACTTATACGCTCACCATCACGCCTCGGTTAGCGTCCAGATCATTCGAGCCCGTCAACTCAAATGGCGCCCAACGAGGATGGCGACCAATCGTGCAACTGCTCGATCATCGGATTCATCAGATATCCCCGTTATCGGGTGATGATCTTGGAGCTGTCATAGCGGATGACTTTATCTTGGTGCCGAATCCACGCGTTGTGGAGCAAGGTCGCAAGTACGTCATCAAATTCACTGCAAAACGTGTGGATTGATGACTGCTTGATTGATGTCATGCATCGTGGCGCGGAGTGTCAGCACGCCTGCGACGAAAAGATTTCGAAGGGGTGGAAATCATGCTTCCCATGTTGAGAGATTTTTCGCATAGGCTTGCAACTGTGGTTTGAATTTTTCCAGCATCATCAAGCCGGCTAGAAGTATTATTCCCATTCCAATGCCGAATACCCACCATGGCCATGTCGATTCGAATGCCCGATTAGCATGCCATACCATGCTGGTGACGCCCAAGAATACAAACGCAGCGCCCAAGTATAGAAACGGACGGATTCTCAGGATCACTCCGAGTAACATTCCCACCAACGCAAGCAGGATCAGAATGATGGGGCCAGCGAGTGTTGTGCCAATTTGCTGCAGCAGCATATCAGCAGAACTGCTGATGTAGATGAGCAAGGTCGAAGCGTAGCGAATGCCCGATGCCAGTTGCGAATCAAGGCGATCTCGATAAATGTGGGTCATGGCAAGAACGCATACTGCTGGTGGAATCAGCCAAAGTTGTGGGTGCATCATGAATCCCCATCCCGGCATTTGAACCAGCACAAACCACCATGCTGCATTTCCAAGGATCACTCCTGTCACACGCGGCATGGTTGCTTTCCACATCGAGCCTATAGCAAAGTAGTACAAGGCCGCGATGATCAGCAGAATCTCATAATTAGAGTTGAGCATGTTCGTCAGAATTGAGTTGCCTTGACTGGAGGCACTTAGCCATAGCCCGAGCATCGGAATCAACGGTAAGTAAAGTGATGTCTTGCGAATGGTCGCGGCCATTACAGCATCACCTCGACGCCTTGCAAATTCTGTGATTCCAACACTCAGGAAAGACAGACCCATGACCACGTAGGGCCAGTGCTCGTTGAGCCCTGCGAAAGCCCACGATGGCTTACACAGAAAAACGTGGAGCCAAGTCAGAAAACCAAGCAACTGTGTTGCTAATACTAGATAGATCCGTTTTTGGTCGGAAATTGAAAGCGTCGAACGCAGGTACCCTTGAGGGCCAGTTGCCAAGGCTGTCGCTCCACACATGAGACTCAATGCACCCAAGGTCACGGCTGCTCCAATCACTGCTACCAAAGATAAATTGTCAAGACCATTGTTATCATGGAGCATGAACTCCAAGCTGATCATTGCAAACGTTGAACACAATGCTGTGAGACCCGTGGCGGCTGCACCTTTCTTAAGGGCATCCAGCCAACGATTTCTGATGCTTGCCCCCAGTAGTTTGGGAAGAACGAACAGAAGGGTTGGAATGACCAGAGCAGATGCCACCAGCCAACGCATGCAGGCTGTCAGTAGAAAGTACTCATTGTCTAACGAGCTTGCACTGGCCCACAGTGCGATTGCAGCCAAGCCTAGATAAACAGCTACATATCTCAATTTGGATATGGATGCTTGCTCGGAGAGTTCTGTGAATGCCCAAGCTGTCATCGCGATGCCCGCAATGGCAATCTGAACCTCATGCAAAGGTATTCGACCGATCATCATGAAGATCGGACTGGAAACACTTACAACAGCAAATGTTGCAAGAATGGAAATGATGGTTGAAACCAAACGCTTGAAATGCACGTCGGCAGGACTTGAAGTTATCCAGCTGGTTAGTTTTGCGAGGTTGCCTAGTGAAGAAGTCATTACGACAAGGAAGAACGCATAGCTGATGAGTGTGACAGTGTATTTGTGAGAGAAAGACCCATCCAGCATGTCTGTAATCGCAATTCCAAGTAGTGAGAATGCGGTGCATATCATCGTTATCGACATGAACCATTCGGCATGTGTTCGAGGCCGAAGAACAACCGAGGCAGCGGCCAGTGCATAGCAGGTACACCTCATCCACAGCATCGGGTTGTCGAGTGAATAGGTGGCGTCAAGGAAACCCAAGCCGTGGGTAAGATCCACGAATGAAACGCTAAAAAGAACTGCTGAAAAATCCAAGGCCGGGATGTGATATATGCGTTTTGATTCGCCATCAGCACCAATGCGGTCCCGGCAAATGTAACGCCAAGCCAGGATCCAGAAGGTAAGCCACAGAATCGAATAACTGGCACCAAAATCCGTGAATTGCCAAGGCAGCACAATGCCGGAAACTCCGACCATCCACCCCAAACCACGAGCGGCAAAGGCCGGAACTTTTGGCTCTTTTTTGCCCATCGACATCAGTGTGATTTGAACACCGCTGGTTACCGTCGCGATTAAGCTTATCCATGGTAAGAGATCTGATTTCCCAGCGTAAAAGACTGCTGCGGCCAGCGTGATCAGTGTGACGCCTGCCATGTGGTAGAAGTCAACCGCTTGCTGCCGACGTCCGGGTATTAGCATCGAAGCAATGGCGGCAAGCAGCCATATTCCGCTGATGATCTCGAACGACTGCGGGTTCCCCAGCGAGCCATTAGTGAGATTCAGCTCACTTAGAAACCACGCGATTTGACCAGCGAGTAACGAGATTGAAAAAGGCGCTGAAATTGTCCAGTTTGAGATCGAAGTGCCACAGAAAAAGCGTTGAACACGACTTGATGACAGGTTCACCGCAGCAATCAGAGAGAGTGCGAATCCGGCTGGGCTAAATAGGTCATAGAAAGTACGGAAGCTCAGAAGGATAATTGCTGTGCTCACCACTGAGGTTATGATTCCAGTGGATATCAGTAATTGCAGGATGCCGTGTAGTGGGTTGCTTTGATGATGGTCGTCGGCCGTATCCGCTTTCTGCGCAAGAACGCGACTTGCGATGAGCAGCCAGATAAACGTTAACAGGCATGCAACTTGAGTTTGAACAAGGCTTGTCTGGACAACGAAGGCGGTCGCGAGGACGGTACCGGCGGCCGCAAAAAACAGGACTGATAGTATTAGTGTCCATGACTTCCCGGTGCTGTTCGATTGCCACAAAGCAAGCATCGACACAACGAACCACCAGGCAGATATGCTCACCGCACAAGTGGTATCAGCGAGTTGACTTTGTGCAACAGGAACGAGTATGCCCGAATACAAAAGTGAAATTGAGCCTGTGATGAGTATTAAGCATTGCGTCGCATTGCACCCGGTCACAAGGTAAGGGCTAAGTATCGATGATTTCGTGTAACGCAAAGCTGTTTTTGTCGAAATCATTACTGTGGTGGCAAGACTCACGGATGCGATCAAGATCGTTTTTGGATCGGACAGAATTGATGCTGTGAGTTGGCATGAAAACCAGAGAATGGCGAGTATTCCGAACAACCCAATGATCGTGGAAGTTACTTCTTTCTGTTCCTTCTGTCTTGCAAATAGCACCGTAAATAATCCCACGGACAACCAGCCTAACGTCGGCAACAACCAAGACGTGTCGTAGTCGAGTGGCAGCTGTGCAATTGTGGAACGATTAAGGCAGCCAAACAGATAGGTTGTAGCCACCGTTGTGAGGCCAGTTGCCGTCAAGCCAAACCAACTGTCTGGCATTTGCAGCGGAGGTATAGGTCGGCCGAAAAGATGAATCAAGCGATCCTTCAAGAATGTTGGAAGGCTGGTTTCAGCGGAATTCTCCGATGGTGCCGTCTGGTCAACGAAGTGAGTCAGGTACAAAGTGATTGCTTCGCGCGTCAGGTACCAGAACACCGCCAAGGCTCCGAACGCTGTAGCCCATCCCCACATCGCGTTCCCACTGAGCCAAGAAGCCTTTGTCCACAACTCAGGTTCAAAGTAGTGATAGGTCAGCGAGAGTGTTAACAGAAAAGTTGGCAGTTGTGCGATTTTGAAAATGTTCAACTTGCCCAATAACAGCGATATCCAAATCAATGTGAGCGTTGAGATGACATGCGTCGCGCAGCTAATTTCAAAGTAAGCTCTTCCGCCGATGAATGCCAGAATTGTTGCAACAATAACAGCGACAAAGCTTAAAGTTGCAAGTTCTTTTCGCACTAGAAGAGCATTGTCCGAACAGTCACTGAAAAATCGTTTTGCGAGTCGATAAGATGATTCACTGAATACAGTGAGAAGCCCCGCAATACTTAGCGACAGGTAGATCCCGATCGGTAAATTGTCGAGGCTAAAAGAGAGTTGCAGTTGATAGATTGAGTTGAAAGCGAGAGCAGTTGTACCCGCTGTTAGATAGCAGACGCGGTAATCTTTGAGTGAAAATAGGAAAGAAGTAAATACCGCCGTAAAGAGTGTCACAGTGACGACCCAAGTGGGAACGATTCCCATTCTCGCTTCTGATGAAAATGACAGCACTGCTGCTATCAGTAGGGTTGCACTGAACCAACCGATGTTTGCATATTGCAGCCATTTCTTTGCAGGCCCCTGGGTTAGGGTCCACCATAGAGAGCCAGTGGCTAAGCACATCAGCAGTGATGCGATCATAGCCTCTCCGTTGATAAACCTCGTCCACAAAGCACTTGTCTGCCATGTTTGGTCACCCAGCCATATCTGTGCAGTGCAGGTTGCGACCAAGCCGACGGGAAGCGTTGAAATCGCGAACCATGATGGTTGCTGGAATAGGTGCCTGCCTGCAATCAGACTGATGGAAATCGTCAGCGCCCATGTCCAAAGCCAAGTGGGTGATAACATCGCGGGTGCGAAAATGATCAGTGTGATGGTGAACAACAGAACGCAGCAGACTGCACCAATCATGGAAATAGTGCTGCTTCGAGATCGTTCCCTTAGGAAACTTGCAACACCTGCCAGCGCAAGACATGCCGGAATGGATGTGATTGCCAAGGGCAGCCAGGCTTGTGTGTCGAACCCGCGAAGGTGGTAGCCCATGGCTAGTGCCGCAATCGCCAAGGAGTACGCACTGAGTCCCATTACCAACAGATGAATTCTTGCTGCTGCAGGGCCCAGTGTTGTGGATTTTCGATGATGTAATTTCCCTATCATCGCACAGGAAAATACCGCCGAAGAGCTGGCAATTGCGTTCAGCCAGCCAGCTTGATTTTCGAAGGCTCTGATTGCGGCGGGAGCAAACACGAGAGCAATAATCGAACCTGCTACCGAAGTGAAAATAGCCCACGCATGCGTCCGGCTTGTCAGCGCTTTTCCACCCATGTACAGGAATACTGAATAGATTATTCCAGCAAGTCCAATGGTAACCAAAGTGATGGGGTCGCTTAAGTCGATCGCCTGACTTGGATTGATCCCTGATGCGGCAATGCCGGCGAGTACACTCAAGGGAATCAGCAAGGTGGCAATGACAAGCACTGCCCGACTGGTATGACGCAAACGCCAGCGTGACAGCGTGTAAAGTCCTACGCTGTAGATCGCAGCATTGGCAGCGAGAAATATTAGCGTTGGTATCGCGCGATGAGTTTCAACTAACGAGCCCCATAAGCTGATAACAAGGCCAATGGAACAAACGACGATTAAGGTTCCTGCAATCAATTCACCCCAGCGAATATTGTGTGCTGATAGGAATGATTGAATGATCTCACTCGTGGATACCGTTGGTTGTGGTGTCGGTCGCGTCGACTTGGTTGCCTGAGGTGATGGTTGGGATGGAGACGCCTGCGAAGGTCGCTCATCGTTGTTGTCAGGTGTGTGGCGACCTGATAGACCCGATAGCGTTTGAGGTGTTTGTCGAAGTGTAGAGGGTGCAAGGGCGTCGGATTCCGCTAAGTGTTCGACCGGCAGCGTGGGATCAAGATCATTAACCAAAGTTGCCATGAAGATTTTTGGCTCGACAGTTTCGTTACCGAGATTCTTCTTCAGATCGCCATTGATTTGTGAATCAGTATCGGGGGTGTTTGAGGATTCAGAATTGTTCGACGCGGAAGTGAGTGAAGTGTCCTCTCGGCGTAGCAACTGCAGAGGAGTCCGTGATGCATTCGCGTTGATGGCCGAAACTAGAATGTCCAGCGTGCTGCCGTCAATCCGCCCCTCTTGATGGAGGTTCTGAATCACTGATTTTGCGACTGCATTATGATCCAGAGAGTTGGTGCTGGCTGTTTCTGTCGAGCTGGTGAATAGACTGAAAAATTTTGCAACAATGACCCAACTTGCATGCCCCACAAGCGTGATTGCCAACCAACCGATTCCAATTGCTAATAGAATCTCGAACATTTCAATGTCTTGTTTTTTGCAAAAGAAACGACAATCACTGCGTTAGCGAAATTTGTCACTTGCTTTTAAGAGCCCTGAGGCAAGTGATTGGTGCGCAAGTAGGCTCTGCAAATCCATTACGACAGTGGACAAATGTGTAGCATCTCGCCGGTGATGATTGGTGGCACCATCAACTGCGTCTCGGCCGATTCTACGGGATGACGTGGTGAGAGATGTAATCAGTCGCCCGATTGGCTAGACGAATTGGGTTGTGGGATCTCTATATTTCTGCTGGAAAGCGTGGCCATCAAAATCGGCTGTGGGCGTTTTCTCGGGCCATTCAGTAAGTTTCCCAACCACGTGTACCGAATGCACAAGTGATATGAAATCAGCAAACTGACAGTGGTTGCACCGCACACCAAGGTGAATTTGGAGAACGCGGATAGCGGCCAGGCGCACACGATGAATTGCCGAATCAGGACCAATGGCATGTGTGCGAGGTACAGCCAATAAGAGGAATCTGAGAGGTATCGCAATGGCTCGTAGAGCATCGAGATCATGTCGACGTGTGATTGTCGTGATGGCGGATGCGGGTTGGGCCCGCGATGAACTCATCTTTGGAATTCGATTATTAAACGGTCGCACCGATGCGATGAGATCGCTCCGCTCAGATCCTTCCGGATAGTGGGCCATGAGAACATCAAGGTTCTTTGCTTTTGCGTTTGTTGCACAAACGATCGTTGTTTACTCGTGTCTTAAAGCATCAATTGGATTCATGTGCGCGGCGCGGCGAGCGGGATAGACGCCAAAAATTAAGCCGACACCCAACGAGATGAACAGGGAAAGACCAACTGACCACGCGGCGATTCTCGGCTCGAGATTCATGACTGTAGGCGGCAATAAATTGGGGTCGATCAAAAGGACAAGGAAACGTAATGACTGAAAAAGCGGCTTGCACAACAACCCAAATAGGACTCCCAGTAATCCACCACTTCCGGTTAGCACCAGAGTTTCGGTTAAAAACTGGGAAATGATGTCACTTCGTTTTGCACCCAACGCACGCCGAATTCCAATTTCACGTGTTCGTTCGGTGACCGTTGCCAGCATGATATTCATGATGCCGATGCCACCAACCAGCAGTGAGATGCCAGCGATCACTACCAGCAACACGTTGAACATCGCTCTGGTACGCGCAGCTTGCGCCAGTAACTCTTTGGGAACCACGACGGCATAATCTTCCTGCTCGTGATTTTCTTTCAGAAGAAGCTCAACAATCGCGGCCGTAGCATCGACCGTTTTAATGTCGTCGACTGTTAGTGTGATTTGCGTCAGTTCGACGATTTCTCCTCGGAAATTGAAGCCTTCGCCCTGACGCGTCATGATCGTATCACCAACACGCTTCTCAAATGTCTTCAGGGGAATGTAGGCATCAAACGCGTAATCGCGAGCTTCTAGGCTGCCGCCAATCGCGGCTGCAGCTGCTCGAGCTTTCGTTTGCCCGATAACGGTGTAAACATCACTCTGGACCCCCACTTTTTTGCCGATTGGATTACTGAGCGGAAACAGTCGTTTGGCTGTTTGGTCAGCGAGGATAATGACGTTGACGCCTTTATCCTGGGGAGACATCCACCGGCCGCGGGCGATTTGAAGATGATTTAGCTCAAGGTACTCACGCGTGCATCCCACCAAATTGACATCTGCAGTTCTGCCGTCGACCAAAAATTGTCGCTTCAGTTCCCGCATCGGAACGGCACCAGTGATGGTCGGGACATTGGCAAGGATGCGTTTGTAGTCCTTCCGCAGCAAACCGTACGTCTTCACTCTCTCTGAAGCACTGTCTGCCGACTGAGGTTCAACGCTTCGGATGATGATGTTCTTGGCACCCAACTCCATGATCTGCTGTTGTGCGTCATGGCTGACCCCTTCGCCCATCGCTACCAGCCAGATGACGGTCGTGGTACCAATGAAGATACCGAGTGCGGCGAGGGCAGATCGCATCTTTTGTAGCAACAGACTTTTGAGGCCCAGTAGCAGTGTCTGCCCAAATAGTCTGCTCATCTACCCTTTGCCGCCTTCAGGGCAGTATTCAGCTCAGAGATGCTGATTTTGTTATCCTTGTTGGTGTCGATTTTGGGGAAGTTCGCTTGGTCTTTTGCTGGAAGTTCATCCTTTTGTAGAAAACCGTCTCCGTTCTTGTCGCCCGCTTTCAGCAACTTTTGGCTCTCCGGGTCGGTGGCTTTTTTCTTTGAAGCGTCTGACGAGTCCTTCTGCTTAGTTTTGGTTTTCGACTCGTCCCTGGTTTTCTTGGCAGGCATTTGTGGTGGCGTGTCATTGGATGTATCGGCGTTGTTCGGTTTTAACGCCTCTTTTTCAGCTTGCTCGAGGTGGGCAAGAGGATTGAGTACGACTTCATCACCCTCCGATAAACCTAATTCAACAACGGTGTATTCATCATTCGTGTCGCCCAGTGTCACGGTCCGTTTTTCGATCTTACCGCCGTTGCGAATCCAGCATAGGTATCCATCTGCTGACTCGACAATCGCAGCAACAGGTACCTTGAGAACATCGTTGTAACTCGCAAGCACAATGTCCACGACAGCACTCATGCCCGGTTTAAGTCCAGGTTGGGGGTCCAAGCGAATCATGGTGTCATACTTCACCATGTTGCCGGTCCACCAACCCGCCGGACGGGTGACTTCCGCGATCTCGTCAATCTTGCCGGTCAATTCCAGATCCTGCAGTGCAACCTTGGCTGTCATTCCGATGCGAAGACGACTCACCTTGGATTCGTGAACTCCAACCTTCACTTGCATCTTGCTCGTGTCTGGGATCATCAAAAGCGTCTGCTGTTCTCGTACCCGGGCACCTTCTTCAATGTCAGGTGTCTCTTTCCATTCGGCTGCAGATGGGAAAATGACCATGCCTTCCGCCGGGGCAGTGATGATACAGTTCTTTAGCTGCTCCTTATCGCGATCCAACCTGTCTTTCGCAAGTTTCAGCGATGCTTTCTCTGCCGCAAGTCTCGCCTGTGCGGCATTCAATGCGCTCTGTAATTGTTGAAGCGTCTTTTTCTTTTTGTAGCGGTCAAGGGTCTCAAGCTTCTTCTTTTGCAATTCGAGATCCTTGCGTGCTGAGTCAACCGCATACTGTTCACTTTCCATTTGCAGTGATCCATACACGCCTTTTGACGCGAGTCGCAAGGAAGACTCGAAAGCCAGTTGTTTCTTCTTGACCATCTCTTCCGAATCGAAAATCGATTTTTCAATCGTATTTCGCTCTTCGAGATACGTGCCGTGGAGGTACTCTTCGATGTTCGTTTGTGCGACGTCCACTTCACTTTGCGCAATGATGTCGTTGGCGACTGCACGTTCATATGTGATCTGTTGCTGAGTAATGTTGTCTTCGATTAACGAAGTATCCATGCGAACCAGTTCTTCACCTGCCTGAACAATCGTGCCTGTTTCAATTACCCACAGCACAGTGCTGCCGCCTTTTACCATGCATTTGATTTCTTCGTTGTTGGAACTTTCCAGCATCCCGTTTTCAGTGATCGTAACATTGAGATTTCCTCGACTGACTTTGTAGGTCATCAGTGTGTCGTCAGTGATATCTCCATCTCGCGACTGCAAGAATGGAACAACTCCCATTGTGATTGCTGCAAGAGTCGTGATGCCAAGTGCTATCTTGATCCACATGGTCGTTGCCTTCTTCTGAAGGTTGTATGAGTGAGTTTCTCTGCCATGGAGTTGCTTTGCAGGTGATGGAAATCACCACGTGAAGTTCATCCGGCTATCTCGGTTCTGAATCCAACATGAGGGAATTCACGGTTTGTTGTGCAGCTTTGCGGCACACGCTGGTAAGCCATTTGTTGCAAGACTGAGACCAAATCTGTGGTTCGTCAAGCAGCATCAGGACGGCCATACCTGACTCATTATCTACTATCGCAGTGATCCGCTCCGGTAGATACGGCTTTCCAGTATCTTTTCGTAACTGATCGTCGGAAGCACCGTTATGACTTGCCTAATCGTTTTGGAACCTGCCCCGGCCTCAGAATCTGACGCCCATGCGTTGATCTGGCCCACGGCAGCGTCAACCAATGTTCACTATGGGGTGACTTCGCTGGGCACGCGTCACCTGGACTTCGTGTTCTAGCTACCTCAGTCCGGCTGTTTCGTCTAATGCTGGAAACGGTGGCCGAGCTCGTGAAAGTCTCTGATTCCCGAGTTGCTGGTCAGTGTTTGTAGTAAATCACAGTGTTCTTCTCAGGTTCCCGTGGTGGACTGAGCACACGATTCGCATGGCATTGCTGCTCTATATCTGGTTTGCCCTGCCCGGTGGTTACTATTTTAACTTTCTTTTGACCGTGGGGCAGCACGTTGATTTTTTCTCTGCCACAATGAATGGTTTGCGAATTCCCGTCTCGTTGAAAGGAACTCTGAATGTCCAGCTTTGTTCGGTCGATTCTCCTGATGTCAGCTCTCTTTGCATTGGCAGAGTATGCACCTCCTGCACAAGCTCAGGATGTCGAGCAGCAGGCAAGTGATCCTGTTTTTTCGGGACCGCAGGTCGGAGAAGCCCTGCCTGCATTCAAAGTAACGTCCCTGTCAGGTGAATCGGAGGGGCGATCGTTTGATCCTGTTGCTGATGCCAAGGATCAGTCAATCATGCTGGTGTTCATGCATGAGCGGACCAGACCTGGGTTTGGGCTGATGAGGGCCGTGACGAATTTTGCAGCTGAGAAAAAAACCAAGGGGATGAATGTCGCGGTAGTCTTTTTGACTGATGATGCGACCGAAACAGCCAAGTGGTCAAAAAATGTCCAACGCATGTTCAGCGAGGATGTGAAGTACGGGATGTCCATGGAAGGCAAGGAGGGGCCCGGATCGTATGGTCTCAATCGCAATGTCATTGTGACGGTTCTGGTTGGAAAACAAGGTAAGGTCACCGGTAATTTTGCGCTCGTTCAACCACAATTGCAGGTTGATGGGCCAAAGATTCTTAAGTCCATCGCTGCTGTTTCTGGTGGTGGCAAGATACCGACAATGGCTGAACTTGAACCGCGTTATGCCGGTCGTTCGCGTATGACGCGAGGTCAAAAGAACTCGAATCCTGCAAAGGACGCGGGTAATGCACTACGTGACCCCAAATTGACGGCATTGCTCAGAGGTGTCATCAATAAGCAGGCCAGTGCCGAAGAGGTGCGTCAAGCCGCAACCAAAGTTGATGAGTATGTTGCCGAGAATGAAATGGCGAAAAAGGAATTGGCACGAATCGCATCGACTGTTGTGAACTCTGGCCGGCTCAACAATTATGGGACACCTGAGGCACAGAAGGTGTTGCAGAACTGGTCTCAGAAATACGGAGTGCAAAGAGGTGCCAAACGCGATCAAAACAAAACCACGACCGAATCGTCTTCAGAGCAGGAGTGATTGGTGTTTGTCTGGTGGATGCTTTTAGCCGCTGTGCTGCCCGTAGAGTCGGAACCAGCCATCGATTTTGACCATGATGTCATTCCTGTTTTGACCAAATCTGGTTGCAACACCGGCGCATGTCATGGTGCAGCGATTGGGCGAGGAGGTTTCAAGTTATCGTTGTATGGTAGTGATCCTGTCGCAGACTATCGCGCCATCGCTTTGGAACTCAAGGGGCGTAGGGTCAATCTGCTGGAGCCGGACCAGAGTCTGGTGTTGATGAAGCCGACCGAAGCAATGGAGCATGGGGGTGGATTTCGACTTGATCCCGAGTCAGCAGCGGCAACACGTTTGAAAAATTGGATTCGAGTTGGCGCTAAACGCAATGCCTCGAAGTCGCGTCCACAGTTTTCGCGTTTGGAAGTTTCGCCATCGTCAATCGTGGTCCGTGATCCGGATGCACGACTTGACTTAAAATCTGTTGCTTACTTTTCAGACGGCTCTTTCCGAGATGTCACTCGCGAAACGGTTTTTACACCTGAAGATTCAGCCGCTGTCGATGTGGATGCGCAGACAGCTACAGTTCGTGTGCTGCGAAATGGGCGTCACATTGTCATCGCCCGTTATCTCAGTCAGGTCAAGCCCGTCGAAATTATCCTTCCCTTTGACGAGCAACCAGGCAAAGTCAGTGCTTCCGTTACGGACGCTGCAGGAAAACAGAAGCAGTTCATCGATCAGTCAGTGGATCATCTCCTAACTACGCTGGGTATCTCTGCTTCTGATCCTGCAGATGATGATGATTTTCTGCGGCGAGTTGTACTGGATTTGACTGGAAGGTTACCTGATGTCGAAATCATGCGTAGCTTTCTTGCCGAGGATGAGTTCAAACGCCGCTCCAATTTGATCGACGGTTTGTTGAATTCTGAAGCATTCACTGAATATTGGACTTTGCAGTTGGCTAGGTTGCTAAGGATCCATGCGCAGCCAGGTAATGAAAAAGGTGCTCAGCAGTATCATCAATGGCTGCGGCGACAGGTTGCGGAAAATACCGGCTACGATGTTATCGCCGCAAGACTGTTGAAGGCGACGGGTGACACGCATCAGTTTGGGCAAGCGAATTTTTATCGCACAGTGAGTGGGCCGCGCGAGCAGGCAGAATTCGCAAGCGAATTGTTCATGGGCAGCCGATTACGTTGTGCCAATTGTCACGATCATCCACTGGATCGCTGGACTCAGGATGACTACCACGGGTTGGCCGCGATCTTTGCCAAGGTGCGTTCGGGACAGATCGTTGAGGTTTCGCACAAGGGACAGGTGATCCATCCCAAAACTGGAAAAAAAGCGCGGGCGCGGATTCCAGGCACGCAGTTTCTCGAGGATAGCGATGAACCGCTGAATGCATTTGCTGATTGGTTGGTGTCAGATCAAAATCCCTACTTCGCACGGGCCATCGTGAATCGCTTGTGGAAATCGATGATGGGTCGTGGATTGGTTGAGCCCGCCGATGATTTAAGAGATACGAATCCTGCAACACATCCGAAACTGCTGGAAATGCTTGCGGATGATTTTACTGAACATGGATTTGATATCCGCCACACCTTGCGACTCATCGCTGATAGTGATGCCTATGCTCGGAGCAGTCGCTCCGTTCGCGGTAACGAGAGTGATGTCCGGTATTACTCGCACCGGATGGACCAACCTCTGGAGCCAGAGGTTTTGGCAGATGCCATTTCTGATGTGCTGGAAATTCCTGAAATCTACGGTGAAAGTCCTTTGGGTACGCGGGCGGTGACACTGGGAAATCCACAAGCTGAGTCCCGAACCCTCGACGCGTTCGGGAGATGTTCGCGTGAGGATAGCTGTGAGAAGCCTGTGTCTGTTGAAAATGTCGGGGGTATGACGCTCAAGTTGCATCTGCTCAATGGCCCTGTGCTGAATCGGAGGATCGCTTCCGAAGGGGGGCGTCTTTCACGCCTGATCGAGGCGGGTAGAGAAAATGATGCGATTGTCGAAGCGTTTTATCTCGCTGCGTTGTCAAGGTCAGTCACGGAAGGTGAAAGGCAATTTTGGAGTCGGCATTTGAGCGAAAGTAACGGCGACAGACGAGAGCTGCTGGAGGATTTTGTGTGGAGCCTTTTGACTTCGAAAGAGTTTGTTACCAATCACTGAAACACTGCCGTGGTGGTAGTTAGTCGTTTCCTGTCTACCTCATGCCAATTCAAGAGCAGTCAACCCGATCAAATACCATGCCGCAAATCATCAGCAAGGAACGCCCTGTCATGAGTGAAGCTGCCATGAGTGAAGCACAGAGGTTTGGTGGATTCAGACGCCGCGAACTTATCAGAATTGGTGGTTTGACGGCTTTGGGATTGGGGCTGGGTGACTACCTGCGACATCAACGAATTCATGCGGCTGAACGAAGTACAGCAGCAAAAGCCAAGTCCTGCATTTTGATCTGGCTTGATGGTGGTCCCAGTCATCTCGAGACCTTTGATCCCAAGCCTGATGCACCGTTGGAGGTGCGTGGACCACTGGGCACGATTCCCACGAGTGTTTCTGGAATTCGGTTCAGTGAGTGCTTGCCCCAGACAGCAGCCGTGATGGATCAAATCGCGGTTGTCCGATCAATGACATCTCCGTTGGGCGAACACAACTTTGGAACGCATTATCTGATGACGGGATACAAGCCCACGCCCGTGCTTGAATACCCAGCGTATGGAGCAGTGGTTTCCCAGTTGCATGATGGGCCTGGTGTTTTGCCTTCCAATATTGCGGTGCCCAGTTTCAACGTGGGAGGTAGTCGTTTGACGGGTAGCGGATATTTACCGGCAGCAACTCGTCCATTTTCTGTTGGGAGTGATCCTTCCAAACCCGATTTTGCGGTTCGTGATCTCGATTTTTATCAGGGTTTGAATTTAACGCGGTTGGATCGCCGTCGGCAATTTGTTGCAGCAATGAATGCGTTCGAGGAGCAAAAATCTAAACAGGTAAACACTCCATCTGATCCAGACTTGGAGAGGGCTTATCGGCTGATCGCTTCTGAAGATGCCAAACGCGCATTTCAACTCAAAAACGAACCGGCCGCGGTTCGGCAAGGGTATGGTGGCAAGTCAATCGGCCAAAGTTGCCTTCTGGCACGTCGTTTGGTGGAAAGAGGAGTGCCCTTTGTAACCGTCAATAATCGTGGGTGGGACACACATGAAAATTTGCAGACCCGTCTAAAGGATGGGTTTGCGGGGGCGAAGGTCGGCGTTGGTTTAATTCCATCTCTTGACCTTGCGTTGTCGGCACTGATTCGGGATCTGAAGCAGAGAGAGATGCTGGATGAAACCTTGGTTGTCGTGATGGGTGAGTTTGGACGAACTCCAAAGCTCAACACACGCGGTGGGCGAGATCATTGGCCGCGGGTTTTCAGCGTTTTGATGGCTGGTGGTGGTGTTGCTGGTGGACAAGTGATTGGAAGCAGTGATCCTGTCGGTGAATCACCATTGGATCGGCCTGTGACACCATCCGATTTGGCGGCCACGATTTACACCCTGCTGGGAATCGATCCAAAAAGAGAATTTCAAACTGATGATGGTCGGCCAGTGCGAATTGCACCGTATGAAGCCGATGTGGTGTCAGAATTAATCGCATGAATATTCTTTTCAGCCACCACTCGGCCGTTGTGAGAGTGACCGACTCAGTCGAGCGAATGATCTGTCGCAACCGAAAGGGACGCCAGGTAATCGGTTGTTGTGTCTGCTTGCTGTATTTTGCATTTGCAAGTGGAGCTACTGCGGCAGAGCCACCGATTACTGCGGTGGTTTTTGATCCGGCCGGAAATTCCGTCATTGCAGCATCGCAGTCCTACATGACGGTGTCTGAGTGGTCAGGGCTGAGATCTCAACGACGATTGACTAGTACATTAGTTTCAATTCAGTCTCTGACACTTTCACCAGATGGTCAGAAGTTGGCAGTGGCTGGTGGAACTCCAGCGGAGATGGGGTTGGTTGAAATTCGGTCGTGGCCCAAGGGAGACCTGCTGAGTACATTTGCCGGTCATGATGACACTGTTCAATCAGTCGCGTGGATCGACAACGAGACTTTTGCAACGGGTAGTCTTGACCATGAGATAGCCATCTGGCGTCTCGGTCTGCAGCAACCGATTCGACGGTTCAGGGGGCATTCCAAAGGCGTGACAACAATCCAAGTGATTGCTGATGCAAATCTCATTGTCAGCGGCGCACTTGATCAAAATATCAGGGTTTGGGACATTGAGTCGGGCGAATTAGTGAGGACGCTGAATAATCACACTCGCGCAGTAAATGAATTGAAACTACGGCCTTCGAGTCAAGGATCTGGAATTCGCAGACTGCCGATGTTGGCATCAGTTAGCAACGATCGTACCGTTCGACTTTGGCAGCCGACCATTGGCCGGTTGGTTCGGTTTTGTCGTTTGGATGCAATTCCTCTTTCCATGACTTGGAGTACGCAGGGTGATTGGCTTGCCGTAGCCTGTGATGATGGAATCGTACGCGTTGTTAGGCCTGATACAATGGAAGTGAGCGCGAACGTCAGTGTCAGCGATTCTTGGTTGTACTCAATTCAAGTTCATCCGTCTGATGGTAGCTTGGCCGTAGGTAGTCGTGAGCAGCAACTGCAACGTTTGACCGAAGACGAGTTATTGGGCAAGTAGCAGCGTGCAGGTTTAGCTAGTCGCTTGGATGGTATGAAAATCAAGTTCATCAAAGAGATCTCACCAATGGAACCCATTTCGAAAAATACATTCAGTACCTTCTGCACCGACGCGGCCACCATTTCCTGCAGCGGACGATACCGAACTAGAGCAATGCTGAGTGTCAGTATGGTGGCGATCGCCGTTTTGGCAAGTGTTTCCGGATTCAGCTCTTCGTCTCTGTTTGCGGAAGATGATGGTGATGTGGGTGTGCATTTGTTTATTCTGTCCGGTCAGTCGAATATGGCCGGTATGAAACCTGAAGAATCCTTCACTCCGGCAGTCGAAAAAGCATTTGGAAAAGATAACGTGATTGTTGTCAAAGATGCTCACGGCGGGCAACCGATTCGCAGATGGTACAAAGACTGGAAGTCAGTTGATGGCAATCGCCCTGATAAGACTGGTGATCTGTATGATCGTCTGATGCAAAAAGTGAAATCAGAAATGAAAGCCGGCGGCAAGAGCATCAAGACGGCAACCTTCGTCTGGATGCAGGGAGAGCGTGATGCAAACGAAAAACATGGAGATATTTACGGCGACAGTTTGAATGGTTTGTTTGGGCAACTAGCTTCCGATCTGGGCCGCAACGATTTGAATTTTGTGATTGGACGTTTGAGCGATTTTGATATGCAGAATCAAAAGTATCCACATTGGACGCTGGTGCGGAATCAGCAGGTTGCTTTGGCCAAGGGAAATTCAAATTGCGTTTGGGTAGATACTGATGATCTGAATGATGGCAAGAATCGCCGAGGACAGATGATCAAGAATGACCTGCATTACTCTGCCGATGGTTATGTGATCCTTGGACAGCGTTTTGCCGATGAGGCCATCCGAATGGTCAACTCTCGCACTGAGCCCAAAGTAGGTGATTCGGCAACGTCGAAACCCTGATGGCGCTGCAATGCTGTGACTTGCCGTTGGTGGAATCCACGGATTGACAGTCCAGCGGCGCCCGGACGTCTGATTGCCGGCGATTCGGTGCGAACGGGAACTATCCCGTGTGACGCTTCTGACAGATGTGCGGGCGATAGGATTTAGCGTGTTTCCTGGCAGTTTGGATCGTCGGTACCTTTCTGATTTCAGGCTCTTTTCATCCACTCGACATCACTTTTTTGTACCAGTACAGTTATTTGAGCCTAGGCTTGTCGTGAGGATAGTCGTAAACGGGACGACCTTCCGATCGTCTCAGTACAGTTTTGGTTTTCGAGATCTGATTGATGAATCGCTATGGGCTCGCATTATCCGGTGGTGGATTTCGCGCCTCGCTCTACCATCTTGGTGTGATCCGGTATTTGCGTGATGCTGGACTTATCCAGAATGTGAATCAAATTACCTCCGTCTCAGGAGGGAGTGTTGTCGCTGCGCATATGGTCCTGAATTGGGATCGTTACTGCGGAAGCGATGAAGAATTTGATCAGGTTTCAGGCGATTTGATTCGCTTCCTGCAGATGGATGTACGCAACCGTATTGTCCGTCGTTTTCCATTGGCTTCCATGGTGAATTGGGGGCGGCGTACCGTACGTCTGCAGGCGTGGCGGCAATACACTCGTGCTGGGCTATTGGAGCAGCATTACCAAAAGTTCCTGTATGGTGATGTGGGTCTTTTCAGTCTTCCTGATACGCCAAGGCTTTACATTCTGTCGACTGATCTGAGTGAAGGATCGCTGTGTGCCTTCCACCGCGATGGTTTGTTGTTGCATCGACGTACTGCCAGCGGACACGATGAGTTCGAAAAACAGCAAATCGGTTTGGCTACGGTCGCCATGGCGGTTGCTGCGTCATCTGCTTTTCCGGGTTTCTTTCCACCGCTCGAGTTGCGTGGGAGTGATGTGGGAGCATTGGAGGGTGAGTTTTCACGGCATGCGTTTACGGATGGCGGGATCTATGACAATCTTGGCCTCCGGATGTTTCGGCATTTGCAAAGCTCAGCCTTGCGAGAGACTGCTGAATTTGGTGAACGCGATATCTTGAATCGAACTGCGATTCTCGGCGTTCTACGAAATGCAGCCGGACATTCAGACGAAACACCCTTGGGAAGGTTGTGGAAAATCCTGAGCAGAAATCAGGGAACATCTGACAGCAGCAGTCCATCAGACGAAAATGTGATCGCCGCTTTTAATAACATTGGGTCGGTGCTGAAGACAGAGGAACTGCACCGGGATCCCGTTTTTCAAAGGGTTTCGCTGCTTGATGAAGGGGCCCAGTCATTGTTGCATGAATACAGTGATTCGCCTGATCCGATGGAAGGAACAGATGCGATTTGGTTGAATCGTCAGTTGATTAGTCGGGTGCTGGAACAGGAAGCTGGTCGGCCGTGTTTGAGGACGAGCACGGACAGAATTGATGGCATTTTGGTTAGCAACGCGGGTGCCTCATTTAAGGTTCGTGCAGATGGCCGAGCTGGTGGTTTGATGTCCACTGCAATGAGGGCCACTGACATACTCATGGATCGAGTCTACCAACTCGAAATGAATTCGTTTGAGCGAAGCTCGGGTTCGCTTTTTATTCCGATCACGCAGATCGTGACACAGGGGCAAGACCCATACGCTCCTCACCCTGAGATTCAGAGACAGGCAGCACTGATTCGAACTGACATGGACCGTTTCACTGATCTCGAAGTGTCCACGCTGGTGCAGCATGGGTACTGTGTTGCAAGACAACGGTGCTGCAACGTCGAAGGTTTGGTTTCAACACCAGAATCTACCGGTAAACCATGGAATCCAATCGAGGTTCAGGCCAAGGGATCTCGGCGACAATCCGGAGAACCCGTTTCACTGAGTGACGAGAGTACAGCTTTGGCGACTGCTCAGTGGCTGAAAAAATCTGCCTCACGGCACGTCTTCAGTACTTTATTAGCCATCAAAGATTGGCCAACCTACATCTGGGCACCCTTGTTTTTGGCACTCGTGTTCACTCTGCCGTACATGCTCTACCGATCAAAGGAGATTGCTGCTCAGCAAAGCTATGTGCTGGAAGCAGTGACCAGGACGAGTCCACTTTACAAGAAAATTCTGGAGTTGCTGGATTCAGAGCCTGTCCACGAAATTGCAGACGTCACTTATCAAGAAGTTGAGACGCTGCAAGAACCCTCGATACTTGGCGTCGAAGTTATCTCTGACAATCGTATTTTTGATTTGAGGGATTGGGGTGCGACGACAGATGCTCAAGAGTGGCAACCTTATTCGTACAGTCGAATCAGAATGCGACGGATCGCTGACTCTCCGGAGAATGACCAATTGGGATTTCATCTGGCCACGATTGATGAGAATTTACAGTACCGGTGCCGTACCCCATCATTGATCCCCGAGTTTTACCGATCAAAAGCTGAGACGGGTAAGTATCACTGGGGCGTTCGTTTCGATATGACCTCCATCCCACTAAGTGTTGAAACAGTTGGCGTTTTTGAAACCATGCTTCCAAGAGACATGGCAGAAGTGGTTGAGAATCAGGGCCGGTTTCGATTCACTATTGTCAACGACACCGGACTGGCCCAAATATGGATCCTGATGCCGTCGGGTAGGCCTTACGAACAATTTCAGATTTGGTCGTACCCCATCGGACAACCTGAATTGATCGAAATGGTGGTGCCAGCAACAACCGTTGATTTACCAATTGGTTCGATCGCAACATTTCAATTGATCAATCCCAAGAGCAATCGGCAGTATGAGTGTCGTTGGAACTGGACCGATGTGTCGCTTCCCGAATAGCTTAGCTGCAGCAGTGTTTTAAAATCTGTCCAGCGGGGTTTACTGTTCGGTTACCACAGGTGCTACACCGAACGTTTCGGATAGTTCCAGCAACAGTCGTTCTGCTGGATTCAAAGTTAATCTTTCAGCCAGCACTTGCCGTGCAAGGTCGGGTTTGTCCGTGATGAGTCCGTCCACGCCAAGCCCGATCATCCGGGACATGGTTACAGCATCATTGATGGTCCATACGTAAACCTCTTTTCCACTGGCGTGAGCACGTTGGATAAAGGATCGATTGACGAACATTGCATTGACGGCAAGGAAGTCTGCTTTGGTGTCCTGGATCTTGCCGCCCAGTACCGACATTAGCAAACCCGCACGGCACTTTGGATTCAACTGTTTCATTTTGATCACGGCATCCAGATTCAAAGACATGTACATCACATCAGATGACATTTCATGAGCATTCACGATGTTCAACACCCGCTGCTCGAGGTCTTTGTCATGACCGTAGTATTTCAGTTCAATGACGACCTTTGTTTTTCCTTTGCAGGTAGTGAGTAACTCAGACAAGGTCGGAACACGTTCGCTACTGAATGCGGGATCTTTGTGGCTGCCAATGTCAGTCGTTTCGAGGTCAGCCATGGTTGCATCCCAAATCTTGAGATCGATCTTGGCCAACTTCATGAAATCGCTGTCGTGGAAAACAACGACCTGGTCGTCACTTGTTTCCTGTACATCGATCTCAACCCAGTCAGTGGCATAGTCGATGGCTTGCCGCATCGCAGCCAAAGTGTTTTCAGGAGCGACAGCAGAGGCGCCACGATGGGCAATGATCTCAACATCATCTTCGAGACGAACACTTTCCAGCGTCCAGATTCCGATGATTGCTGCCGCTGTCAATCCAATCAGGCTGCCTGCGATGAGACGTTTGCCCGTGATGCGGATTCCGCTATGTGTGTCAGATGAGATTGCTGAATTGTAATTTGTGAAATTGAAGTTTCCGTCGTCGCATCCAATTTCCCGATACAGGTTCAACCAAAGCGCGGCAAGCAGGCTACTGCTGATCATCTGGATCACTAAGTTGACGATCGCCCAAATCAGCAGGAAACATCCCAGCGTGATGACCAGCAGACTGAGGGAGGTGACTGTGTCCGTGATGATAAATCGACCAGCCCAAACCACCGCTGATGTCACCGAGGCAGATAAGCCGAATCCAGCAAGAATCCAGATGGTGAACAGTGAGACGATTCGAAACCGCGATCCGACCGTCCTACGGGCGCTCTCCTGAAGTGCTTGTGAGGCCGGGACCTGCTCAAAGAGTACTAATGGCAAAGCGAGTATCCAACTGAAGACAAATCTCAATATCAAAATCGCCAAGGTAATGACCAGAA
>Ga0315321_10000215_pt1 | contig 40077 bp, 23 predicted proteins | sample M180m21515metaG_FD_203464 | JGI IMG/M metagenome (GOLD analysis project Ga0315321, IMG submission 203464) | Ammonia-oxidizing marine archaeal communities from Monterey Bay, California, United States - M1 80m 21515 | ecosystem: Environmental > Aquatic > Marine > Intertidal zone | place: USA... | reverse complement strand
CAGCAACATTCATTTAATGTCCATGGATCACCCTGCTCCTGAGTAACAGATTGTGTATTGATGAACTCACTTATCAACACACAATACAGAAGCAGAACCCGCTAGAACGTAACATGCAAGTAACTGAACCGAAGGAAGGGACATCGCACACACGCTGCACAACCCCATCCAGTCCAGCACAGCCACGAAAAAACGCGCACAGAACTACCCCAAAACAACTCAACAGAGCAAGCGTGTGCTTGCTGTCCTAGTCGCGACCTAAGCTCTTCAGGGCATCCGCATCCCGCGAAGCTTCCGATAAACAAAGAGCAATCACGAAGGTTGGTCTAATTCTCAGGAATGTAATTCAGCGTGTAGTACGCCTCAGGATGCAAAAGTGCCGTCCCCGATGTGGACCGCACACCATCAGAATGCAACTCATGCACATGTCCTTCCTGCAAACCATCAACGAACAACCTGACACTCTTGCCGTCTTTACCTGCAACAGCACGGGTAATTTTCGGCTCCGTGTGATCGACCTCAGGGCTACCATACGCAGATTGGAAGATATACGTGTACGTTGTCATTTTGTAGGACTGCAAATCTTCCACGGTCTTCTTATCAATCGGCTGGGTGAATACCAACTCAAACCCATCGGGCTTGGCCTTCATTTCCAAAACCTCAAATGGATCTTTCCCAGTCCAGTCCACTCGCTCAACTGCGAATGGCTTCCGGCCCCGTGATCCCCAACCTCGGTTGGTTCCACCGACAAACATCGTGCCATTTCCCGTCAACTCCAAGCCAAGCGATCCGCTTCCAAAACCTTCGAGGAACGGAAAGCACACTCCCTGATAATGTCCTTTGACTTTTTCCATGTAGCAACGCATGACGGTGCTGTAAGACTGATCTGTGACAAACATCTGGTTTTCAAACGGTCCGAACTTCCCGCCCGTTGTATCGCAAGTCACACCCGCTGCGGATTTTCCCATTTTGTTATAGGGAAATAAGACCGCTGCCGGTTCGTACTTGGGGAGTCGTTTCGCTTCGGTCATGAATCGACTTCCGCTTTTCGGTTCTTCAGGTCTCGGACCGATGAAAGGTTCAGCGAGCTTGTACCACTCAAACCCCCCGGGATGTCCAACAAACTTGCCTTCAGGAAGATGCTTCAAAGCACAAGTTCCATTCCATGGCCCCTGATTGTCTGTGTAGAACATGTCCCCGAGATGATTTGCTCCGATCCCGCCTGGCGAGCGAACACCGCTGGTTGTGGGAATGAGTTCTCCGCTGGACGTCACTCGCACGCACCACCCGCGGTACGGGACTTTGCTTGAGAACGATCCGGTCAAGCAAAGGACGACCCAAATGTCCCCGTTCTTATCGAACTTGGATCCAAAGGCGTACTCGTGGTAATCACCAGAGATTTCCCAGCCATCATTGACCACTTCGAACTCATCAGCCTCTCCATCGCCGTCAGTATCGCGAAGGCGTGATACATCACTGCGTTGCGTTGTGTACAACCATCCGTCGCGTTCCGCGAGCGTCAAGGTTTCATGCAACCCGTGGGCAAATCGTTTGAATTGATCTGCGGTGACTTCTTTTTTGAATGGATCGCTGATCATCCAAATTTCACCACGGCGTGAGCACACTGCCATTTTCCCATCAGGCATCATCTGAAAACCACTGGCTTCCAAGACGACTCCCTCAGGGATTTCGAAGCGTGTAATTGGATAATAGTCTGCTTCGGTCGGAGTGTCCTGAGCATACAGCGGGCTGCACAACAGACAGAACAACAGCGGGAGATAGTTTTTCATTTCAATCATCATTGCTTCGATACTACCAGACGATTTCCTGTGTGATCACTGTGGAGCCATTGACTGGCACCAGAACTTCGGAGCTTCCCCCGACCTTGCGGACGAACGGTTTTTTACCTGAGGTTGTGATCCGAATACGATGTAGGTCGTTGAGAAGGAACCAACCATCCTCAAGCGACTCAATATTTCCAGCCCCGGCACGGAAGTAGATTCCACTTTCAGGTTGCTGTCCCGTGGGAGTGACTTTGATATTTCTTTTGAACGTACCGCTAAAATCGCCAGCAACGGGAAGCGGAGTATCCTCGACCTCTGCGTCCGCAAACCGATAACGGAAGGTTGGTCGTCCTTGCTGATCGAGCCGATAACCGAGGAATTTATAACCGCGTTCTTTGGGAGCCCCATCAGGCCATGCGGTTTCAAGGTTCTGCAGCACGGCAACGGGTGCCACGCTCTCAAACTTCGCGACATTTCCGCCTAACGGAGTCTGATTGCCCTGCCCACGTCCCTCCCAATGCTTCGACGCATCAATGAACCGGTCTTGCCACACGACCGCGAGTGCCATGCGATTCGCATCCCAACACAGGTTTGCACGTTCTGGATAACCCACAGCAATTCCACGCGGGGTCACGCCTTCGATAAAGTTGCGATAGATCACAGGCTTGTTGTCGGCCTTGAGCTCAATCATCCCATTCACAATTCCCTCAGGAACCCCACCTTTTGCACCCTTCTTCAGAAAAGCCCACATCGCTGCAAGCTGCAGATCCCGATTTCCATCGTAAACGTTAGCGACGGTGCTTTTTCCCTCTGGGTACCCTGTGGGCATACGTGTCCCTGGACGATATTTCTGTGGATCAGGCAAATAACGATGAAACCAATCTTCACGAATACGTTGTGTCATCGTGTCGAGCGCGATCGCCTGGATACCGGTCGATTTGAACTTTCCGTAGGTGTGACAACTCACACACGCCAACCCTTTGGATCCAACCATCTGCCGTCCAAAAGCCGCTTTACGTGCCTCCGTTTCGCCTGACTCGCCCAAATTCGCATCCGTGATGCTGTCCAACATTGAAAAGTGGCTGGCCAGTGCCTTTGCATTCCCGTTACCAAACTTCGGCATGTATGTCTTCATGTACGGACGGCTTTTGTCACCGTTACCGATCACACGATTCAACCAGTCTTCGCGGAGCTTATCACCTGCGCCATCAAGTGGTGGAGGCAAACGCCCTTCGTCTCCCATTTCCGGAATGGAACTTACAAAGAGAGGATTGCGATCTGATTCGGGTCCCCCCTTCCCATCACGCTGATGACAAGCGTAACAATTAAGTGCGGCCATCGAGTGGGCCAATATCGCCTCGGTCCCTGCAGTCTTATCGCCTGCTTTTGCCCCCTGCCTGATCGCGGTTTCAACGGCAGTTTGTTGGATGGGGGTCAGCTCATAATTCGGAATCATCGCTGCGGCTTCGGCTGAAAGGCAACCTTTGCCAGCAGAACAATCAACCAAACTGGGCGCAGTAACACCCGACGGCACAGGCTTACCCTGATCTGTCTTCAAGTGGCAAGCAGCACACCCCAAGGATGAGAACAGCTCTCGACCACGACCGACCAACGATGGATCGAACACAAACTTATCGGGATCAGCTTCTACAACTTCCTGCTCGACTGGAACCGAACCCCCATCGGCGGTCATCACGATCGCCTTGTCGATCCCACCGGACTTAACGCCCGGGCCGGCCCAATCGAGTGCGAGTACTTCTTCGCCCCCTTTTTCAAACCAGTTCACGCGAATCGCGTGCATCCCCGGTTCCAAATTGATGCTTTTTTCCTTCGCGGTATTCGGGTGCACCCCATCATTATCGATCAGTTTCTTTCCATCCAAGTACAGCATACTGCCGTCATCCGAACTGAGCCGAAAGCTATATTTGCCGGCTTTTGTGATCGGCAGAAATCCTTCATAGCTAATGATGACATTCTCATTACGTCCGCCTACGCCGATATCCAGTCCTCGCGATACCCCTGTCTTATCAGCCTCAAGTTTTTCCAAGTCAGGCATTTTGTCGACACCGCGGAAGTATGCCGAAAACTTCATGTTCGGCTCTTTTGGCAAATCTCTCTGACTACCAAACGCAACGCCTGCATCGTCACCAGTCAAGTACTGTGCAACGTGTCGCCAGTTGTCTCCTCCCAAATCAAGTTGCGGCATTCTTCCGGACGGGCGTACAGCAAGCGGATCCTTGAGGAACTTCTCGAGGCTGGCACGACTATATTTCTTATCGAGTCCAACCAAGGGCACGGACGTATCAGCTGAGGCTTTTCTTCCATCGCGAGGCAGATGACACGCGACACACCCCGCCTCGTGAAAAACACGTTCTCCTTGACCTGAATTGGCAGTCTTACCGCCGAGCTGAATTGCATCTCCTCCGACAAGAAAGTTAGCAATCGCAAGAGCCGCCTCTTTGCGTTGTTCAGCCGACATGCCGGACATCACATCCGGCATCGTCGTCCCGGGCTTTGCATCGTGTGGGTTTGTAATGAAATCGACCAGCCACTCAGGGTGGACCCGTTCTCCGATCTTGTCCAGCAAAGGGGGTTGCTTCGATGACAACCCAGCAAAACTTCCAGACCCTGCCTCGTGACAGCCCACGCAATTCAATTCGCCAATCAACAGCCGCCCACCAGCAGCAGCGTCACCACCGTTTGCATGGAAACGTTCAAAGCCAGGCACGATCGGGCGACGGGCTTCCGCCGCCACATCTCGTGGACGCACCCAGATATTTCGAAAACGTACAGGGTTGCCGTGGTTCTGAAGATAGATCGGGCCTGGCTCCGCCGCTTCTTTTACCGGCGCCGCCGTTGTTGTCCGCGGCAGTTCCACATCACGATGAACCACGACCCCATTGAGCTTCACGGTAATCTTTGCATTCGCGGTCTTTTTGCCTTCTGCATCAAACCTTGCAGCCGTGAAGTCAACATCGTACGTTTGCCATGCCATTGGTGGCAGGCACATGTTCAGATCGGGTGCTTTGATCGAATACAAACCACCGGTTTCGTTGTTCTTTCCTTCCAGACCGAACGAGTCAAGCACTTGTGTTTCGTAGCGCCCCTGATGATAGAGGCCACTGTTACCTCGTCCCTGCCCTCTCGCTTTTGGCATGAATGGCAGCCGAAACTCCAAATGCATCGAATAGTCGCCGAACTTGTCGGTACTAGTGCAACCCTCCATCAACAAACCATCGTCCGTGATGCGAGCGCCATCTTGCCAGTGCTTTTTCAATGCCTCAGGAGTTCCATCAAAAAGCACGACGGACCCAACCGGCGGCTCGACACCCAAGGTTGGACTTTTGCGTTCAACTCGCTTGAACTTGCTCACCATTGACTCAAGTTGGTCAGCATCCAATTCCAATTCCTGTTTATCTTTGCCGTTCCAACCTGCCCCAGGCAGCCCATCGGTATAAACGACAACCCGGAAATCGCCATCGCCCAGGGCAATCGCCTGTAATCCACGCGTGCTGTCGGTGTACTCGCCTTGCAAAGCGAAGTCGGCGTCCTCTGCAGCTTTCTCAGGCGTGTCGTAAACCTGCGCTTGAACGACGCAACAAAAACAGATCATCAAAGCAAAAACAGGAAATGCAATTCGCATCATGACGTGCAATTCTTGGAGGAAGGAAAAAACGCGAACCGCCTAGACCGCGGCGAGCAAAACCCGCACGATCGCCTGTTGGCAACCCATCACCGAAAAGTGAGCAAGGGCCATAAAACGGCGTTGGCCGCATAGTATGCGACAAATGTTCGCCCTGAGATACCGGGGCTACTGGAGCATTATAAGCAATGCAGCCATTGCACGCACGCTGACACCACAAATATCAGGACGAAACGTGCTCCCAAATCCGGTCCAGCCAATGCTGCATCAACGTTGGTACGACTCTCATCAACGCTGGAATGCACTGCACGGCCCAAACCGAACGCAACTGGACTGCACAAAGTTCACGTAACAGGCCACCTAATCATGGCATGCTTTTGAGTACTTTCTTCACGCCATCCTCGCTTATTTCACTGCCTTGAAACTCAATGCTGCTCAGATACGGCAGGGGTTTCAATTGCAACAGGCCGCTGTCGCTGATACCTGTGTCCTCCAATCCAACCCCCGTAAGCAATCGCAACTTCAACAGGTGCCTTAGGTCAGAGTCCGTGACTGCAGTTCCCGCAAGTTGCACTTGGCGTACGTTGGGCAAACCGCTCAAAGATGCCAACAATCCGGGCTCATAATTATCGGCAGTGAAGGCGACCGCAAAGACCGGCATCCCAGCTGCCTGACGAACCATCTTTACGCCGGCCTGCCTCAACGCAAATATCGCTCGCAACTCATCTAAGCCAACGCCATAAGGAGGCCCGCTCTCCCGCGCAGCCGACCCACTATAAAAATCCTCAGCACGAATCTCGTTCGCACCCCCATCACCATCAAGAACGTAGTAAAGATCATCCAATAAATAACGCGGATCAGATACATGCAAGAAGTCGCCCGGACTCGCGGACTGCTCGAAAAACATCCGCAACGTCCGTCTCTCGTTCGGAAACGGCACGTGAAGCTCGCCCCAACCCCTAATCCGTTGAGTGCCCTGCGCCGTTGTAATTTGCCCTCGGGGAAGTGAATCCGAATAGAGAACGCCACAAAATCCGTGATCCACCCATCCCACAAAGAAGCCTAATGGCAGCACCAGCCACCCAAACGCCAATCCGCGTTGTGCAGTCGTCTTCGGCCATGCTTCAGCGGTCGTCCACATTACCCACCCACCGATCAGCGCCATGCATGCATTCCATGGCAACACACTCTCGTTCCAGTCCAAAGCAATCGGCGACAACATCAAGATGATACCCAGATGCATTGGCACACAACCAATCGTTGCCCACCGGGGCCTCACGCAAGCGAGAACTCCAACAGCAATCTCGGACAGCGCAACGGCAATCGCGAATGCAACGTGATAACCATCTGGCTCGTCTATCCCCGACCGACGCAAAAGCCAATACGACGCATGCCCGTACCAATCTGAAGAGACCAATTTGTGCAGCCCGGCCCACAGCCAAGTTGATGCAAGAAACCAACGGGTGAAATTGTGCAACGACGGCCAAACACAAACGGACATCAACAGCGCGATTGCATAAAACTGGGGCTGCAATCGAAATTGGTCAAATACGCCCGCTGCAATCAGCACTCCCCAGTGCAACGCCATACCAGGGCGAGGCAGGATCAATACCAAAACAAGCGTCCCGAAGATTGGCCAGTAAAAGTCGAACGCGGGAACAGGGAACGTTGGCAAATTCGGTGGAGACGATCGACCAGCCCAAAGTGGTAACGTGATCCACACGGTCAACGCCTGGCACAGCACCCCAAAACTCAGCAAACCCAAACGAGTCCGACAAAGAGACAAAGTCCCCCATCGCTCCCAAAGTTGAACGACCGCACCTTGCTCCGCCCGAGCTTCGCTGTCCGTACCTGCCTGCGATAAAATTGAAAACTCCTTCACCCAGATTTGGAAGTTAGAAGATCGGCATCAGCAAGAACATCGCCAATCATACGGTTCTAGCACTGCCAAGTTAATGTGCGGGAGTGGAACGCCGCAAGCTCGATTTGCATGCAAATCATTTTCGAGATCGACGCATCTAGATCGCGCTCGGGATCACAGTCCCGGCATCGATTCACTCCATAATGATCGAATCAAACTGAGCTTTCTCTCAACGGTGCGTTCTGTTCTCTCCAGTTCTGAGGCGATCTCCTTGACGCTTAAGCCGGCAATCCGAGACATTGCCACGTTGGTCAGCATTCCAGAGGCGTCTTCTGCATCCAACTGTTCTGTCAACGCCTTTAACAAGTCATTGCATTCGACCTCAACCTGAGGGTCCACCTCGCGCGATGGAGCCCGATCGACCAGATTATCGCCAGAGTCTCCAAGCGATCCTTGCGATGCTCGTAGAGCAGCCTCCCCACCTCGTTTGGCAGCCGTCAGCTTCCGGATTCTGTCCACTGCTTTGCGACGAGTAATCGCCAAGACCAAGGTCCAGAACCCCGCACGATCATTCAATTGATCAAATTTATCTTCAACTGCGCCACGGTAGATTGCGAAGAAAACACTCTGTGCAAGATCCTCAGAGTCGACTTTCGCAGCCACTTGTTTATTCATGCGTGATTGCGCCGAACGCACCAACGCACCAGAGTATCTGTTCCACAATTCCCTCACCGACTCCTCGTCACCTTCTTTGACCTTGGAGATCAGAATCGAGACGGACCCGGGAACGTCTTGCTGGGACAGAACCTGGGTATCAAACGGATTGATGAACGAATCATCATTGCCTGATCCACCATGAGAAGAACTCTCACCGCTAACCGAATCTAAGCTGCTAAAATGAAGCTTGGTATCGCTAGAATCACAACCCTCGCTGCGAATGCTGGCGTCACTGACATGAAGAGACTCATCGTGTTCTTTTGGAGCGCCGCTATCCTCGAGGCCCCCCTCTGAGTTCACCTGAACATCAACATCTCGTTGGTCAGAGGCGCCATCTATTTCCCTTTCGTCAGGATCGTTGATTTCGCCATCCGCCATTTGTTTACCCCGTATTGCACCCAAGCACGCGACCGTGCCTTTGGGTTATCGCCTCATTAATCGAACGCAGCCATCCTTCCATTGTACAAACTGCCCAGCGACTAATGTTTACGGAGAGAGTGCTTGCCCGATCAAAAACTCCGACGGATGCGAGTCCATTCGCCCTCCAGTCAGAAAACCCGGGGTTCAAAACTTCCAGCTAACAACAGGTAAAAAACCCCCACAAGCATATTGTGGGGGCGTGATGAGTGATGCAGGACAAGTCGACGGCTCAGCGACCGGGGAACGGAAATGGTGGGAATGGCAAATTGGTCCAGCACCATTCACGAATATCCAACAATGCCTTCTCAGCCTCGAGTTTTTTCAACATTTGTGCATCCCGATGGTCAACTAAGGCTGGAAGCAACTCATGGATCGCCGTGTCTGTATGACCTGCAAGGACCATGCCGACCATCACTGCCAATGGCGATGGGCGAGGATCCACCCACGATCTTTTGATCACTTGGTCAGTCATTAACATGCGCGACAATTCCGCGGGAGATGCAATTCGTGCAACCGTGACAACCTCTAAATCATTGAGGTTGAAGTCAGATGCGATTTTCGATAGCCCCCCACCGAGGTAAACATCTACCATCTCCACCATCATCTTATCTTCGAAGGTAGGAACCGGCACCGAGGATATCAGGGAAAGTTCTTTTTCGTACTGTTCAATTCCCTTCACTTCTTGTTGGTACAAATAGACATTCGTAGTCTTGTGAAGATTTTGGACTTGTTGTCCCAACGCGTCATTGTGCAGGGCTGCGGAGACGCCAAAAGTTAATGTCAGGGCTAGGCAGATATTTGCAATTTTCATCTCAAAAACTCCTCAGGGTGTTAAAGTCATCCAAGCAGCTACGTCTTACCGCTGCTACCTCGTGCAACCGACAAGTTGCCAACACTCAACCCATCGCGACAGATCACGAACACCCGACACGCTGTATGTGTTATTTTCAAAGTTTCACACAGATCATGTGTCCACACCTAACAACACCTCAAGTAATCCTGTACGAGATGAGCAACAGCCAAGCTGTCTCAGATCCTGAACAAGCGTTAGAATGTCAAGCAAATTGGTTCCCAACCCGTTGTGCCGACGACCACTGCCGCAACAGGTCTCAATAAAACCGAATATGATTTGTTTGGTTCCATGACTATTTATCCCGCCACTTCGCGAGCGTTATCTATGCAGATCCTCCCCACGAGTTTCGTCCTGACCCTGCTGCTTGCCTGCGCCTCCGGACATTGCCACGCAGAGAACTGGTCAAGTTTCCGCGGCGTTAACTCGCAAGGCCACTCGGCTGAAAAGAACCTCCCTGTTTCATGGACCGCCACAACCAACATTGCTTGGAAAACTGAATTGCCAGGCGAAGGTTGGTCATCGCCTATCGTCTACGACGGGACCGTGTATATCACGACTACAACAGACGAGGGAATATCTTGCCGCGTCATTTCAATTGATAGCCAAACCGGAAAAGAAAATTGGGACACCGAAGTACACCGTCAAAACCCCGGCGCCAAACGAAAGCAAAACTCATACGCAACTCCTACGCCCGTGACCGATGGCAACCAAATCTACGCCGCCTTCGCTGACGGGACCGTTGTTGCGGTTGACCGAAATGGAAAAATCGCGTGGAAAAATACTGACGTTGAATTTCACAGTCTCCACGGTCTGGGTGCATCTCCAATTCTTGTTGATGGATTAGTCATCATGCCGTTTGACGGAAGTAGCCCGGAAAAAAAGGAGTTGGGCTGGAAAATTCCGTGGGACCAAGCGGTCGTCCTCGCCATTGATGCCAAAACCGGCAAAACGGCGTGGAAGGGGAAACGGGACGCATCACGGGTCGGACACGTGACACCAATTGCGGTCAACAACGGGCGTCATATCATCAGCGCCGCGGGTGACCAAGTTGCGGCATTTGACAAGACCACAGGCGAACGCATCTGGTCCGTCTACAGCCAAGGTGAGGGAGTCACTCCCACCCCCGTGCTCGGAGATGGAATCATCTACACATCATCCGGATTTGAAGAGCCAACCATCCGTGCGATTCGTCTGGGCGGTTCAGGTGACGTCACTGACAGTCACATCGTCTGGGAACTGAAGAAAGGTGTCCCAGCCATGCCATCGCCCCTGCTTGTCGGCCCGCACCTTTACACGATCACCCGCGACAACATTTTGTACTGCATCAGTGCAAACGACGGCGTCCCAATCTGGAACAAACGTTTGACTGGCACCCACTCTGCATCGCCTTTGTACGCGGATGGCAGAATTTACATTCTGTCAGAAACCGGGACAACGCTCGTGCTCGCCCCAGGTGACGAGTACAAAGAACTGGCGAGCAACCCTCTCGACGAGAAATGCCTAGCCTCGATGGCCGTGTCCGATGGGCACTTGTTCATCCGCGGAATCAACCATCTTTTTTGCATCGGCAACGCCCGAAAAAACTAACGCGGTTCGGCAGCCACCGGTTTCACATGGCATCGAACAAATGGCCACAAGGGACAATTACCAATAGTAAATCTTGGGCATCCCAGTTGCTGGTTGTTCAACCCGCTGTCGTTCAACGAAATTTTCCTTCGCCCAATCCAGCCACAACGACTCCAATTCGGAAACCAGCTCGGGATATTTCTGCGCCAGATCATTCGACTCAGTGCGATCAGACTCAATGTTGTACAGTTCCCACTGCTTCACATAATTGATCCAAACCAACTTCCATCTCCCGCGACGAACCGCTCGGTTTCCCTCGTGTTCAAAATACAAAGTGCGTTCAGGCTGGACTTCTCCTTGCCACACATCCAACAGGCTTTCCCCCGCCAGCGGTAGCAACTCTTTTGAATCATTGGGGTACTCAGCATTGGCTAATTCGAGGAACGTTGGCGCCAGATCAATCACATGCGTGGGTGCACGCTCGAGTTCACCGGCTCGCTTGATCCCCTTGGGCCACGAAATGATAGTGGGTGACGATATGCCCCCTTCATGGTTGTAATGTTTGTAAAGCCGAAACGGCGAATTGCAGGCGTTCGCCCAACCAGTTCCATAACTATGAAACGTTCTCGGCCCTCCCATTTCTTTAAGCGCCTCGTCAGCGTAAAGCCGATTCCGCGGGTAAGGATTGTTATCAAACCCCAAAGGATCCCACTCAGCGCAAGCTCCATTATCAGACAGAAACACAACGAGTGTATTGTCAAGGCATCCTTGCTTAGCAAGACGGTCAATGATTCGACCAATGTTCCGATCCATGATGCGTACCATCGCAGCGTAGGTCGCCATTCTGGTTGCCAGATCCTCCTGCCGATCATCGCTCAATTGATCCCATGCCGGGATCTGCTGATCGTAATAGGGAGAATCGGCATTACGATTTGCAACCGCAGTCACATGTCCCCGCTCAGTGAGTTGTGTATCCTGCGGGACCAGACCCTGCTGCTTCATTCTGCGAATCCGTTTTTCCCGCACGGAATCCCAGCCGTCTCTGTACGTTGCCAAAGTTTTTTTGATCTCATCCCTTGGTGCCTGCAAGGGAAAATGTGGCGCGTTATAAGCGACGTAAAGAAAAAATGGATTGTCTCTTTCCTGCGCCATTGCCAGGAAGTCAACCGCGTAATCCGTGATGGCATCAGTTGCATAAAACTGTCCCTCTTTATACTCACGTTTTTGGCGGCCTGCCGGAAACCTCTCAAACAAGTCACTGCGGTAATAGCTGGCATAGGCTTTGAAGTGACCGAAGAACTCATCGAATCCGTGATTGGTAGGAATGCACTCCTGATTACCTTTCCCCCGCAAATGCCATTTACCAGACATATATGTCTGGTATCCCGCTCGTTTTAGTAACGAAGCGATCGACACTCCGCGATCGGTCAGGAACCCGCGGTATCCCGGTTTGCGGTTATCAACTGACATGGCCCCCACCCCCGCTTGATGTGGATACAAGCCTGTCAGCAACGACGCACGCGTCGAGCAGCACCTCGCGGCGTTATACAACTGGGTCATTCGCAAACCCTTCTCGGCCAAACGGTCCAAGCAAGGAGTTTCGATTTCGCTTCCAAAGCACCCCAGATCGGAATACCCCAAATCATCGGCAAGAATTAGGACGATATTCGGGCGTTCGTCGGTTCGCTCAGCAAACGCGACCGATCCTGGCAGACTCGTGAACCAAGCCGCCAAACAAATACTACGCATGAATCGTTTCATATTTCAGCTTTCAACAATCTATGTCTGCCTTGAACCAGTTATCAAAAAACGACCACACACCGACCGAGCCGGGAAGCGTGGACAGCCAATGCGTTAGCGGCGCTTTCGAACCTAGCGAAACCCGCAATCCCTCAAAGACTTTGCCACCAACACCGCATTCGTACGCAGAAAAACATTCACATGCGTGCTGTTGTTACAAGCCGATGTGGTCACAAAGAACATTACCTACAATGACGGTCAAAAACTCCCAACACTCCCCCACCTGCTTTTTGAAGCGGAGAGAGGAACCTCAGCAACAAGTCTTCTTGTTACTCGTGCGCAACCTCGATGCGAAGTGGCCAACCGGGAATGTGTTTCCCATCTGGCTCGCGCTCCGCGTTCATACTGTGCAACTCACAGACAATTGTCATCTCTTGTTTATTGAACCTGACCATTCCGTATCCGTTCGCCCCAGGTGCAGTTGCCGCGACGGTAATTTTATTTCCGAAACGATCGTGATGATTCCCCGAACCCTCGATACCCGGTATTTCCCGGCCCTGCGCCGGTACAGCGGGGCCCCACTTACGATTTTGCTTGGAAGCGAACGCTGGCACAGAATAGCCCCATGGCCCGTCACCCCACGCTTCTATTCCGTGCTGATGCAGAGTTCCGAAGTGAATATCGCCTGCGAGCATGATCGCTTTTGAAGGTGCAATCGCTGCTAACGCGCGATTGCGTGCTGACTGTGGCCATCCGTTTGCGTCCATATCACCATACCGCACATCGTAATTTCCAATATTCACGAAAGGAGATTGCGACAATACCGCAGCAAGCATTTTTTTCTCAGCAACCTGCAAAGCCCAGTCACGCACAAACGCTTCCTGAGTTTCCCCCAACAACTGCAAATCGGCTCTATCCAGCAGCGATGCATCGAAGGCGGGATCCATGATCACTTCAGGTGTACGATTCGGACGTTTCGACAGGGGGTCATTGATCGCCTTCTTGACAACTTCTGAAGGGGGGGATTTGAATTTACGGTCCTCCAAAATGGCAAAACTAACGCCGCCATATTCCAACGAGGTGAAGTACGCATTGATCCCCTCGCCCCAAGGACCTTTCGCTGCGGCGTCAGGTAAATGCCAAGTCTGAGTCTCCTCAACTGCGTTGACCCACAGTGGATGCTGAGGATAGCCCCCGGTGGTACGATCGCCAATCATCCGCCGCCCACCATCTCCCCACAGATCACTGGCATAAACATCGTGATCGTCCGTGATCATGATCGACGGTCGGTCTTTCAGGAGATCGCGAAAAGTGAGACCAAACTTGCGCCACTTCGCGAGATAGTTCGCCATCGCCTCAGGGACTTCCGACACTTCTTCACAGAGAACCACCTCACCCCCGGCGTTGCTCTCATAAATCTGATCTCCTGCAAAGAACACCAGATCGGGGTCCTGCCCAATCATTTGCGCAACGGCTGATTCATACGGAAACCATTTATCATTCACACAAGCAACGACCATCAGATCAAGAATTCCTTGATTTTTGGGATTCGGGCGGATGATTCCCTGCAGACTGCTCTTACCCGATTTGATTCGATACAGCACGTCGCGTTCCTGCTTCCAATCCTCCACACGAAACACCGCCATGGCTGTCAGTGAATCAATTTGTGAATCCATCACTTTGCCCCAGACTCCCTTGTGCTTTAGCCACAACTCAGCCGAGGCATCCACTGGATTCAAGGGATCAGCATCGGTATGTGCGGCGATCTTCAACGTCTTGTTCGCCAATCCATATTGGGTCCACAACAACGACGGCACAGCTTCACTCGAATTCTTCAGTCGTTCGACGGAAACGAAGTACGCCCCATGGGTCTTGCCATCTGGTGCTGTCAGCCACGTTTTCAGTTCGGTCGGCCCAGCCGGTAATTCAAGTTCAAACGATACACTCGATTGTTCATCTGGTCTTGAAAGTTTCTGCTCCGCTTCCTGTCCTGCGATCCGGACGCGTGCAAAAGACGAATCGATGGGACGATTGATCGACGTCGGCCACCTCGACAATGTAAAACGGTATTTACCCGGGTTGGCAACTTCAATGGCCCAACTCGCGTTGGCAATTTTTCGTCGCACCACATGGGAACGGGCCCATGGTGGTCCACCCGTTGGCATGACCCATTCTTGACTGGTAATGTCAGTCGGATTCTCCAAATCGCTCCCGATGAGGATTCGCGAGGGCACCATTCCAGGCCTCACAGACTGATACCACTTTAAATGGGCATCACGAAGGCGTTTCACAACGTCTGGGAATTTTTCCGCAACATCTGTCCGCTGCATCGGGTCCGGCTTGATGTCATACAGTTCGCGGCCCTCCACTAACCTCCATCGCGAAGTCATCGCGGCACCGATCAACCAAGGATCATCGGGTTCCCAAAATCCATTTCCTCCGTGCATCTGGGTATGCAACATTCGCTCAGGCCAATCAGCAGGGTCATCGTTCATCAAAGTCACCAACGACTTACCATCAAGCGGAGGCCAGTCTGCTGGTCGTTGCAAATCACAGAGTTCCATTAATGTTGGCGTCAGATCAAAATGCATCGCCAGCGACTCGACAGCCTTCGGCTCCTTAAACTTTTCAGCGTAGTGTCGAATGAACAGCGGTACTCGATGGCCCCCCTCGTACGCCGAGCTCTTTCCGCCACGCCGGTAACCATTTTCGCTCGGGTCCAAAGGGAAACCGGTAATTCTTCCCCCTTCACCGAACAGGGCTCCAGCCGAGGTTCCATTGTCTGTCAGGAAAACCACAATCGTTTCAGATTCAAGCTGCTCGTCCTTTAAGAACGCACGTAACCTGCCAAGGTTCCAATCAAAGTTAGCGACCATGCCCATGAACGCAGCTTGTGTAGGTGGACAGCCCGCGTCCAAGTACGGCTTCTTCCACTCTTCACCGACCAGGTAAGGTCCATGGGGCGCATTGGTGGCCAAATAGACAAAGAACGGTTTGTTTCCGCCGGCATCCGTCAAAACGCCGTCCATGAAGCTCATCGCCTCGTCGAACCATACGTCGGTGCAATAGCCGTCAAATTGTTTCCACTTATCGCCTACCAAATAGGTGTCGTCGAAATAATCATTGCCCCAGTAATCGGATATTTGCGTGAGCCCACCACAACGATGCCACACCGAACGCTCGAACCCTTTGTCCATCGGCCTCGCTGGCGCATTATCGCCCAAATGCCACTTTCCAAACATTCCGGTCGCATAACCATTAATTGTAAAGAGGTCGCCAAGAGTCTTTTCGCGTTTGTGCAGACTGGTCCGCCCGGAAGAGGTGCGATAAGCACCGGTCCGTGCGGGATATCGGCCAGTCATCAACGCCGCGCGCGTCGGCGTACAAAACGGAGCGACATGGAAATCGGTGAAACGAATTGACTCGGAGCTCAATGCGTCCAAGTTCGGGGTTTTGAGCGTCGGGTTACCATGGCACGATAAATCACCGTAACCCTGATCATCCGTCATGATCACAATCACATTGGGTCGTTTTGCCCGTTCTCCCAATGCGTCAGCCGCTGGCATCAACAACGTCACGCAACAAACAGCAAACAGTACCGTCAATCGAAAAACACACGCTCGCATGAGGTTACAATTCCTTGATGATCAGATGAATTCAGTCTCTGTCGCTGGTTCGCGACCGAGTTTGACGCTACACCAGATGCCATTACACAGAACCAATGGCATTCAAAAGAAATGCCAAGGATTTCATTTGCAACAGCATCAACAGCTTACCGAATCATCCAACCTGGTGCCCGAACATTTCTTCATTATCGTCGCCATTGAGATACACGCAGCAATCACAGGAGCACGGTGCACCTCTGTTTGCACCTCACCAACAGCGTTCCATTTCACCAAACCACCCCCAAGCCCATCATGTTCACCATTCACCGCCGCAGGTTTTTGACTGCGGCTCCGTTCATCCCGTATTTGATTTCAGACTCCACTGCGGCGGCACAAAGCAAAGACCCGTTACCTGAATACAAGACCAAGAATGCGGAGATTGTGTTCCATACCACCGACGGGTATCCCAAAAAATGGCAGAGCCTGTACCAAAACACGATTTCTCATTATGCAAGGCAATGGGGACACGTTGGGCCAACGCACATTTTTCTGGTCGAAAATGCGGACTGGGATCCGGCAACGATGACCGAAACACGGAAAAAGCAATTGAGCGAATCCCAACGTTCTCTCAAACGGGAATTTGCAAAACTTCAAGGGCACGATTCTGATGGACAATATCTGGATTGGCAAACCGGAAACCATTGGGCTGGCTGGAGTATCAGTCCTGCCCATCTCACCATCACCATGACAATGTCACCACTGCGAGACGGGGACCAATTTGTGATTGGTCCAATCCACGAATACACGCACGCTCTACAAACCGCGTACGGATACGCTCGGGAAGCGATCGACGGAAACCAAATGGGGCATTCTCGATGGACCGGCCCAGCTTGGTGGCGAGAAGGATCCGCAGTCCTCATTTCATACTTGTATACCTACCACCACCCTGAACTATTTAAAACGATGAAACACAACATCTCATGGCAACGATTCAGCCATGAGATGAATCGAAATCTGGATCTCTACCAGCAGGCGAAAACCCCGTTACGCGCTGGGGTCACCCACGATGATTGGCAACGCCTCGAAAAGATCAACAAGGTACACCCAGTCGTTTATGCTGGTGGCTCGGTGGCATGTGCAAACCTGTTGAAAAGTTGTCGCTCACTTACGAATTTGATGGCGTTTCTACCAAAGGTATCCAAGTTGGGATGGGAACCAGCCTTTGAACAGCATTTCCAACTCAGTTTGGACGAGTTTTATGATGATTTCGAAAGGCACGCTTCAGCAGCAACCGCACAAATGGAGAGGATTCCGCAGCTAGACAATTGGGCGGCATTTCTCAAGGACATTCGATGAAGAGCCCCAAGGCTGGGGCCAATTCAAAAACAATGCGAACCGTCATTTCCCTTCGTTTTGTCAAGGCATATGGCGGTCGAATGGGCCCCCACATCCTTCTGCCAGCGTATAATCAAAGTCCTCCTGTTACTCCACAAAATAGACTCCCTCCTTCCGCTCGTCAGGCGTCTGCTGCATGTCCTGCTACTTCCCGCAACCGAAACGAATCGAACGCCCACACTTGTTGTTGACGCTTTGTTTTATTGTGTCATGGGTCCTTCCCGCGACGTACGCCAACGCTGCTCAGCCCCCGGTCTACGGAACTGATATCCAACCAATTCTTGCGAAGCATTGTGTTCTGTGTCATGGTCCAGACGAGGCGGAATCCGGTTTACGACTGGACCAATTCGACAGCGCCGTCTCAACGTTAGATTCAGGCCACCGCGCAATTGTGCCCAGCAAGCCGGTCGACAGCGAACTCATCAAACGCGTGACAACGCAAGACGCAAACGCGCGAATGCCACCTGAGGGCCCCAGCCTCTCAACAGACGAAGTTCGTCTGTTGGAGAGATGGATCAACGCTGGAGCAAAGTTTGACCAACACTGGGCCTATCGGACGGTACAGAAGCCTGAACCGGAACCACAGCAAACTTCTAATCAACAATGGATTCGCAACCCAATTGATCGATATGTGCTTGCTCGCTTGCAGTCATCGGGAATCCCGCCTTCTCCCCAAGCCGATCCTGCGACCCTTGCAAAACGTGTTGCGTACGATTTAACGGGATTGCCGCCCGACCCAACTTCCGTCAACAAATTTGTGGGGAACCCGAGCGAAGCTAACTATTTAGAACTGGTCGAGAGTCTGTTGGCGTCAGAGCATTTTGGCGAACGCTGGGGTCGGCACTGGTTGGACAAAGCACGTTACGCTGACTCGGACGGCTACGAAAAGGACCGTCCTCGTCCAAACGCATGGCTCTATCGCGACTGGGTGATCGATTCCGTCAACGCAGACATGCCATTCGACCAATTCACAAAGGAACAACTGGCGGGCGACTTACTTGAGAATCCCACTGCACGGCAGAAACTTGCAACCGCATTTCATCGACAGACCCTTACCAATACGGAGGGCGGTGTTGACAAAGAGGAATTTCGAGTCGAAGCCACGTTCGACCGCACCGAAACGACGGCCGCCATCTGGCTCGGGCTGACGATGACCTGCGCCCGGTGTCACAATCACAAATATGACCAAATCAGCCAACAGGAATATTACCGTCTGTTCGCGTTCTTCGATGATCTGGATGAAACCAACACAAACCTACCCCCAAGCCAAACAGCAGTCACCGAGCACGACCGACTGACTGCGGAACACCAAATCAAGTTAACCGAGATACAAAACGAGTATGATGTTGCCAAAGCAAAACTCCGACCTGAATTTGAGCTCTGGATGCAAAAGGTCGATGAACTGACTGCAAAGAACCCAGAAGAAGCTCTTGCATTTACAATTGCCCAGCCCGTGTCTGCCAAATCAGCAAGCGGAGCTGTGCTAACCATTGATAAAGACGGCTCGGTGCTCGTCACCGGACCGGTTCCGGACAAGGACAAATACACCTTGGTAATTGAGATGCCCGCAGCTGGTCTGAGCGGGATCAAACTGGAAGCTCTTACACACGATTCATTACCATCCAAAGGTCCAGGCAAGCCACCCAATGGAAACTTCGTAATCAGCGAATTAAGAGCGTACGCGGGGAAGGACACTGCCTTCAAAAGTGATTACGAGCGTGTGCCGTTTTCCTTTGCTGAAGCTGACTTCTCTCAAAATAAGTTTGCTCCGAGCGGCGCACTTCAAAACACACCAAAGTCCGGCTGGGCAATCTCGCCCAAGATGGGCCAACCCCATCAGTTGCTGTGTCTCACTGAGCCTCTCGTCCCAACGGATACCCAGCGATTTCTTCAGATCGTGCTTGACCAGCAATTCGGTGGAAAACACGTACTTGGACATTTCCGACTGTCGACGGTTTCTGGCGATACTCAACTGCGCCGGTTGCCTGCCGAAATAGCGAAAACTTTTCACATTCCAGCGGAGAAGCGTAACAGAAAGCAACTTTCAGCACTCGCTGAACACTTTGCAACACAGCACGCCAACACCAGGGCAATCACGAAACGCCTTGCAACACTGAAATCGAAATCACCAACTCTGCCGACCATTTCAGCGCGCGTCATCAGTCCAGCCAACCGAACCACCAGAGTTCTGCACCGAGGGGACTTCCTGCAACCTGCTGAAGACGTTGAAACGGATGTTCTGTCAGTGGTCAGCCGATCCCACCAACTCACAAAACGCATTTCCCCCCAAGCCGCCGATCGCCTTGACCTTGCCAACTGGTTAACTGACCCCAGGCATCCCCTCACGGCACGGGTGAGCGTCAATCATGTATGGGCCCAACTCTTTGGACGGGGCATTGTTGCGACCGTGAACGATTTCGGCATTCGTGGTGATGTTCCCACCCACCCTCGCTTACTTGACTGGCTTGCATGGAACTACCCGCGAGACATGCAGTGGAGTCGTAAAACGCTCATCAAAACAATCGTGTTAAGCTCAACCTATCGCCAAGCGTCACGTCATCGTTCTGATCTGCGGAACATCGACCCAACCAACGACTTACTGGCTCGACAGAACCGCGTCCGCGTGAGCGGAGAAGTAGTTCGGGATCTGCATTTGGCCGTCAGTGGCCTACTGAGCAACAAAGTCGGTGGACCAAGCGTCTTTCCTCCCTTGCCACCAGGGGTTGCCGAGCTGAGCTACGCCAATAACTTCAAATGGAAGACAAGCAAAGGCGAAGACGCTTATCGCCGTGGGATGTATACGTTTTTCAAACGAACATCACCCTATCCGAACCTCATTAGCTTTGACTGTCCTGATTCGAACACCTCACGTCTACAGCGAGATATCAGTAACACTCCCTTACAAGCACTAGTGACCTTGAACAATCGAGTGTTCGTCGAGGCGGCGCAAGCACTCACTCGGCGAGTCCTCGACGAAGGCGGTGAGACCGACCATGACAAAATGTCCTATGCCATCCAAAAGGTTCTAATACGGAACCCCAACGAAAACGAAATCCAACGTTTCACCCAACTCTTGGCAAGCTCGCGTGAGTACTACTCCACCAACCCGGAAGCCGCTGCCAAGGTCACGTCGATTCACCGCAGCCCCTCTCACCCCATCGAAGAAAACGCCGCATGGGTTGTGACGCTTCGCATGCTGACTAATCTCGATGAGTTCATCGTTCGAGATTAGACTTCTAACATTGACGCGAGCGGATCCACTGCGAAAACACTTCATTCACCTGCTGCGGTCACACTGCGGCCATCCCCCCAACTGAAACCACCAGCGCAAGACGCTCAACACCACGCGAAAACCGACATCAGATCATCGCATTTTTTGCCACCTTATGCTGCCCAGCCCAACGAACACCGCCCGCGGACTTCTCATGCCGAACAATCGCCCCCACCAATCAGCGTCCCACACCAATCGCACGCTTCAAAAACGGCGTGAATTTCTAAATACAACGGCGAGTGGACTTGGGATGGCTGCGTTGGGATCAATGTTGTCCGACGATGGCCTACTGCAGCAAACTGCTGCGTCAGACGAGTTAGTCAACCCATTGGCGCCAAAAGCTCCACATTTTGAGGGGAAGGCAAAAGCATGCATTTTCATTTTCATGGCCGGTGCACCGTCACATTTGGATCTGTTTGACGAGAAACCGATCCTGAAGGAACGGCATGGTGAACCCCTTCCTGACTCAATGCTAGAGAAGGTGCGATTCGCATTCATAAAAAAGGAAAACGCTCTATTGCAGGGGTCTCCCTACAAATTTTCACAATACGGTGAAGGCGGCATGAATCTTAGTGAACTGCTGCCAAACCTGGGCTCCGTCGCGGATGATCTGTTGCTGGTTCGGTCGCTTCATACCGAGCAGTTCAATCACCATCCGGGCCAACTCATGATGCAATGCGGACGTGGGACCTTTGGTCTTCCCACGATGGGTTCATGGATGACCTACGGACTCGGCAGTGAAACCCAAAACCTTCCTGGATATGTGGTTCTCAACAGCGGGCGCGGATCCTCAGGTGGCGCAACACTGTGGCAATCCGGTTTTTTACCCTCAACTCACGCTGGTGTTCTTTTCCGCAACCAAGGCGAACCAGTTCTGAATCTCGCCAACCCGGAAGGGATTCCGATGTCCCTTCAGCGTGAGGGACTGAACGCGATCAAAGACATCAATGCAAATCGCTATCAGGAAATCAATGATCCAGAGATCGCCGCTCGAATTGCTTCCTATGAACTTGCCTTCCGAATGCAAAGTGCGGCACCGGAATTGATCGATCTGTCCAAGGAATCAAAGCAAACGTTGGACGCTTATGGTGTTGACCGCGACGAGCCCAAGGACCTTGGTGGTCGGGGCAAGCAGGGTGATACTTACCGCAGTTTCGCTAAAAATTGCCTGCTCGCCCGGCGGATGGTTGAACGAGGAGTCCGGTTCGTGAATATCATTTACGCATCATGGGATCACCACAGCAACATTCCCAAAGAATTGCCCTACAACGCAGGCTGTGTCGATCAACCGATCGCAGCGTTAATCAGTGACCTCAAGCAGCGAGGCATGCTTGACTCAACCATGGTTGTCTGGGGCAGTGAGTTCGGCCGCACCCCACTGGGGGAAAACCGCAACGGCAAACGCGAGGTGGGAACGGGCCGAGATCATCATCCCTACTCATTCAGCATGCTGATGTCAGGCGGCGGACTGAAAGGTGGTTACACATATGGTGAAACCGACGAAATTGGATGGCACGCTACGGAGAACCGCGTCCACGTCAACGACCTGCACGCCACCATGTTGCACCAGTTCGGGCTAGATCACCTGAAACTGACTCACCGGTTTCAGGGACGGGATTATCGGCTCACCGACGTTGGCGGCAAGGTGATCCCCGAATGGATCAATTAGCTCAAATTCGAAGCTGAAATCCCAACATCTGTGATGTCGTTTCACATTACAAACGGCATCAACAACGACGCGCTAAGCCAAGATGTCATTGACGACCCGAGCCGGTTCGACCCCGGTCAATCGGAAATCGAGGCCTTGGGACCGGTACGAGAACCTTTCATGTTCGATGCCCATCAAGTGAAGAACAGTCGCGTGCAAATCGCGAACATGAACGGGGTCGACGACGGCGTTATAGCTATAGTCATCCGTCGCTCCGTAAGTCACGCCACTCTTGATCCCACCACCAGCCATCCAGATTGTGAAACATCGTGGATGGTGATCACGTCCTCCCTCGGGACTATCCCATTTCCCTTGCCCGGCAGGACTTCGCCCAAATTCGCCGCCCCAGATCACCAGCGTTTCATCGAGCATGCCCCGCTGCTTGAGGTCCTTGATCAGCGCCGCACTGGCTTGGTCAGTATCTCGACAGCGTGCAGTACACCAACTGCGTAACCTGCTGTGATGATCCCAGTCAGGATGAAACAGTTGAATGAACCGGACGCCTTTTTCAGCCAGTCGTCTGGCGAGAATGCAATTGGCAGCATAACTACCCGCTCGTCTTGAATCTGGCCCATACATCTCAAAAGTCGACTCCGGCTCATTTGACACATCCGTCAGGTCAGGGACACTTGCCTGCATCCGATACGCCATTTCATACTGCTGGATCCGCGTCTCGATCTCAGGATCCCCGGTCTGTTGCTGCCTAATGGCATTGATCTCATTCAGCCCATCAAGCATCCCTCTGCGTAACTCTCTGGGTAGACCGTCGGGATCATTCAAATAAAGAACCGGATCCTTTGCACTGCGAAGTTTTACGCCTTGGTATTCAGACGGCAAAAAGCCGCTACCCCAGTAGTGATCGTATAAGGGCTGATCACTGCCGCGTTTCATTTTTGACAGCAGAACCAGATAGTCAGGCAAATCACGATTTTCGCTACCCAGTCCGTAACTGAACCAACACCCCATACTTGGACGTCCCGTCAGATGATGCCCTGTGAGAAATTTGGTCATCGCTGGCGCGTGGTTGATTTGGTCAGTGACCATGGATTTAACAAAACACAAATCATCAGCGATGTCGGCGATGTGCGGCAACCAATCACTAACGGTTGCACCCGATTCACCGCGCCGTCGAAACACCGAGTGTGAGGGCATGACTAATTGAGGCTTGCCTTTTGTCATCCCGGATAACCGTTGACCGTCGCGGACACTATCGGGCAATTTCTGTCCCGCAAGTTTCTCCAAACCAGGCTTGTGATCAAAAAGCTCTAACTGTGATGGCCCACCTGACTGAGTCAAAAAGATGACTCGTTTTGCACGCGGCGCAAAGTGTGGAAGCGCATCGACCAGTCCCGTTTCCGCCGAATGACCATGCGACCCCAGTAAGCTGTTCAATGCCATCGCACCGACACCAACCCCGGCACCTCGACCGAGGAAATACCGGCGTGTGACTGACAAGGGCTCAACCAAACCTGTTCTTAAATCATTCATGGGTGATACTTTCATCCAAATTAAGAATCAAACTCGCGGCCAACATATCAGCCGCGAGTTTTTCCACTGGAACGCCAACTGGGTCCGGCAACTGTCCAACGGTAATCAGTTCGGTTGCCGCATCGGGGTTCTGAGCGTAATACGACATCGCTTTTTCATGCTCCCGCTGTAGAATCGTGAATTCCTCTTGCAATGGCAACCGACTAAGTACCATCTGAAACATCCTTTTCAAGCGTGCTTGCGCGATGGTGTTTCTGTCCGGTTCCCAGCCCTGCTCAGCAAGGTTGCGTGCTGCCTCCAAAGCAGTGATATCGTTCAGCAAAGTGAGCGCGTGCAGCGGAGTATTGGTTCTCCGCGGAACGACTTCACAAGTCCGTCGCATTGCTGAATCAAAAAGGAACGTGGGAGCACTGCTTCTGCGCCAAAAAGTGTAGAGTGTTCTGCGATACTGGCCCGGCCCCATGGTTGGCACATACGTGAACCGCCCCATGAATTGATCCTGCCAGACACCTGGCGGCTGGTATGCGAACATCGGTGGTCCACCAACGGTGGGGTTCAAGAGACCGCTGACCGTGAGCGAAGCATCACGAATCATCCAACTAGGAAGCCGAAATCGCGCGCCTCGGGCTAACATCCGATTTTCTGGGTCGCGTTCCAACAAATCCTCGGAAACGCGACTGTCCTGTCGGTAAACGCCGCTGCTGACGATTTGCTTGACAAGGTGCTTCAAATCCCAATCATGTTCCATGAAATCGACCGCTAACCAGTCCAACAACTCGGGGTGTGTAGGCATTTCTCCCTGCGAACCAAAATCACCCGGCGTCCGCACCAGCCCGGCACCGAAAAACAACTGCCACACTTGATTCACGATCACCCGAGCCGTCAGTGGATTTTCACGAGACACAATCCATTCCGCAAGCTTGACTCGATCATTCACGTCGACCCCCTGCGTTTGCATGACCGCGGGAAGAACACCCGGGTTTACTTCTTCACCGTGATCATTCCACACCCCACGAACCAGGACGTGAGTTTTTCTACTTTCTTCACGCTCCTTTAAAACCGTAACCTTCAGAGTGCCCGCAGCACCCTTTGCCGCACCGAACTGCCTGGACGCTTTGTCGTGTTTTTCTGACGCCTTGATCCAAGGCGAGTGATCAGCAAGAAACTGATCCTTCAATTTTCTGCGCAGCGTCTCCCCTACATCACTCTCCGTGTATGCCTCTTCGGGGGCGGATATCTTTCGTTCAGCAATGGCTCCCGCGAGTTCTTCAATGGGCATGGGCTTCAGGGAACGGACCGCATTCCCCCGTTGATCCGTCACGCTTAGCCGAAATTTCGCGATCATTTCGCCGGGCGCCAAGGAACGCTGTAGCAGAGCAACGTCCAACACCGTCTCATCATTCAAAACCAAAGGCTCAGATAATTCAAAGACCACCACTTGGACAGGTTCCACTGGTTTGGTGCGTGTGGTCCATCCAGTCCGTGGATCATCGTCCAATGTGCCCGATGCTCTTCCATATTTGCTGTCAGCACCTTTCCCCTCGATGCTTGCCGTAGCGCGACGAAGCGGCAAGTCCGTAACCGACGAATCCATCTTGCTGCGCAATCGCAGTTTCGCGTTGGTAAGAATGAACTCACCCGTTTCCGCAAACGAATACTTCTGTTGAACATGCTTTTCATCCGCAAACACCTCAAGCCGTATCCCGGTGATCCGGCCGATCGTATCGGACGGAACCTCTACAAAATAGTCATCCTGTACCACCTGACTGTCATTCGCTGTGATGACACCGGACTCATTACAACTCAACACGGTGCCTTCTGTGCTTCGCATCTTTGACGGGATGACAATTCGCCAAGGGTCGCTGAGTGTTTGCGCCTGTTCGATCATCTGAATGAGAGAAGTCTCAAAAGCCTCCTCAGCATCATCACGGATCTGATCTAGGTTTGCCTTCATCTCATCAAGCACCTGCTTACACTCATCGATCGTCGGTTGAACTAACGATGATTTGTAATCAAGGAATGGTTTGGCTCCGCCACCTGCCTTTCCATCTTCAGCAATGCTGTTAAAGAACGCTGTCAGGCTGTAGTAATCTCGCTGCGAAATGGGATCGAATTTGTGATCGTGGCACTGGGTGCAGCCAAGCGTCAATCCTAACCATAGGGTCCCCATCGTGTTGGTTCGATCGAGTACGTAATCAACCCTCGATTCGGCAGGATCGCGCCCGCCTTCCCCGTTGTGCATATGGTTACGGTGAAAGCAAGTGGCCAACCGTTGTTCATCTGTAGCGTCGGGAAGCAAATCACCCGCAAATTGCTCGATCGTGAATTGATCGAACGGCATGTTTTTGTTGAACGCAGCTACCACCCAATCACGCCACGGCCAGTTGTTTCTTGTTGAGTCTCCCTGGAACCCATCAGTGTCACTGTACCGCGCGCCATCGAGCCACCACATGGCCATGCGCTCGCCAAAGTGCGGCGAATCCAACAAGCGATCCGTCCATTCACGCCACTCATCCGCGGAAGGCTCTGATCCCAGGTTCTGCACGTCAGCATATCGTGGTGGTAGCCCTGTTAAGTCGAACGATAGCCTACGCGCAAGGGTGTGAACCGCAGCAGTAGGGGCAAGCTCCATGCCTTCCTTGTCCAGTCTTCTCGCAACAAAATGATCGACGGGATGCCCCGATGCGACGGGAATATCGGATGCAACCGGCGGATCAAACGCCCAGTGCTTTCCCCATTGAGCACCCTCGGCAATCCAACGCCTTACCTTGTCCACAGCCTCCGGCGAAAGCTGCTTCTTGTGTGACTCAGCAGGAGGCATCAGTTCGACGCCCTCTGCACCACTGATCCGCGCCAATATTGCACTTTGCTCTGGGTTACCTGGCACCACGGCCGAGTATCCTCCAAGATCGGCTAACGCACCCTCTCGTGTATCAAGCCGCAACTCCGTTGATCGCGACGACTCATCAAACCCATGACAGGCAAGACAATTGTTCGAAAACAAGGGTCTGATGTCACGATTGAAGTCGACTGGCTCGTCAGCCAGCAGAACACTCGCTCCCAACCACAGGATTCCAATCGCACCAAAACGCGTTATCCGATGACATACCTCTATTTGTATTGTTGGTACCCTGACCCCCATTGGACTGGCACCAGTCAAAACCTCTTCCCGGGGTTTCTGATAAATCCCTCTAAGATAACGTTGGAAATTTAGCTTCATGCCTCTACTTAGCTCAACTGAAATTAACACTTGCTTGGAACGAAAGTTACCTGCGACATTCCCTCATCACTCACAGACAACCGTGTCTAACCAACAACGAACAATTCGCCCCCACACCACCAAGAGCAACCGCATCCTTCGTTCAATGCGACTACGACTCATACCCCTTGCCGAGACTCAGACTCGTGCAACTCACTTCACAACACAGCAATACCACGCTGTTCCGTTAGACTCTATTGTAAGCGAGAATCAACGCAACGTCTCACTAACTCAGACGCAACGAACGCAAACATTCCCATTTTTATCAGAAGCTACCTTTCCTGCCGTCATCCATCGCAGCACTGCACAGCACGAGACGCAGTTCTCGCCCAGACCGGCGCAGACTGAACACGGGCTACACATTGGTAACCTCGCCACCCAACGAATCCCCGAAACACGTCGCAAATCCGAGCCATTGCAGAGGCAAGACTGTTCTAGCAGGTGCCAGCGGCCAGAATGCCGTGATGCAAAACCAGAGGCACTCGCCCTGCGGTAACACACGCCGCTGTGACATTGCAATCGCAGAGTCAATCTTCACCGTTTGGGCTGCGCTGAAAACAGCCACCGTAGAAATAGGTTTGAGATACTCACAGACGCAAAATCGCGGGAGACGGGGAATACTCAGCAAAGTACGATATTTCACTCGCATCTGGAGCGAAGATTGCGCAACGATTGAAAACCAGGACTGGGAAAATGTTAACCTATTCACACAACGCTTCCTTGAGATCCCTATTCCATTGCTATTCAAGAGCTCGAGTTACGAAAGTAGTGTCGTCAGCGATTCCCTACTAGTTTCAGCTCCGCAACTAACCTAGACAGCTGTAATGAGCCCCCATTCCACGCTTCCACCCTCCGTTCTTGCAACCGTGCTTACTCCCAAAGATCCTCGCCCTGCATTAACCGCAACATGGATTCAAGCTGCTACTTGGGTCACAGCATTTTTCATCACAACGGTAATCATTCCCTGCTCCACCTTGAGAACCTGCCACGCTGCTGAAAAGCCGCACATTTACGACGTAGTGATTTATGGTGGAACATCAGCAGGAATTGCGGCCGCTGTTCAGGCGAAACGCATGGGCGCGTCGGTCATTGTGCTTGAACCAACGGGCCGCATCGGTGGTCTCACCACTGGGGGACTAGGACAAACGGACATCGGAAAAAAGGCTGCGATTGGCGGGATAGCCAGAGAATTTTATCAACGCATCAGAAAACACTATGACGACCCTGCTAACTGGAAATGGCAAACCCCGAACAGTTACCAAAGCGGAGGACAAAGTCGCACTACTGAGACCGAAGACACCATGTGGACCTTTGAGCCGTCTGCAGCCCTTCAGGTAATGCAGCGTCTTGCCGCCGAGCACGATGTCACGATCATCCTAAACGCCAAACTTGATCGGACACTGTTGGCCCCACAACAGAAACGTACGCGTGGCGTCATCATGAATGAACAAAAGATTGAAGCGATCGTTACAGAAAGTCAGGATGAATACCGCGGCCGCTGCTTCATTGATGCTACGTACGAGGGTGATTTGCTGGCAGGTGCTGGAGTTTCGTATACCGTTGGCCGCGAAAGCAATGCCACCTATGACGAAACTCTGAATGGCGTACAAACGCAACGGGCCATCCATCACCAACTCCGGCGCGGTGTAGATCCCTACCGAACGCCGGGCGACCCCAGCAGCGGACTTCTTCCCGGCATTGACGCGACAGGGCCAGGTACGGAGGGACACGGAGATCATCGAGTCCAGGCGTTTTGTTTTCGCATGTGCCTCACCGATCGGTTGCCCAATCAACTGAAGGTACAGAAACCATCAGATTACGACCCACAGCTTTACGAACTACTTTTACGAAATCTTGAAGCCGGGGCAAGCGTCCTGCCGTGGTCGTTTTCGCTGATGCCCAATCGTAAAACTGATATCAACAACAACCGAGGTGTGTCCACGGACTATATCGGAGAAAGTTACCTGTACCCTGACGGGAGTTATGCCGAGCGTGATGAAATCGTCATGCGACATCTGCAATACCAAAAGGGACTGCTATGGACACTGGCTAACCACCCTCGCGTGCCCGCCAGCATGCGAAACCAAGTATCGAAATGGGCCCCCTGTCGTGATGAGTTCCTGAATCAAGACGGTTGGCAAAAACAACTCTATATCCGCGAGGCCCGACGGATGGTCGGGGCATCCGTGATGACCCAAAAACACTGCCAAGGAAACCTCACGGCAATGCAGCCGATAGGCCTCGCTGCTTACACAATGGATTCTCACAACGTTCAAAGATACGTCGACAGTAATGGCACTGTACGCAACGAGGGAGATGTTCAGGTTGGGGGTTTCTCACCGTATGGAATCGAGTACGCTTCCCTCACCCCTAAGGCGTCGGAATGCACGAACCTACTTGTACCGGTATGTCTGAGCGCGTCACACATCGCTTTCGGCTCGATACGAATGGAGCCCGTTTTTATGGTACTGGGACAAACGGCAGCCACCGCCGCCGTCCACGCAGTGCAGTCCGACACATCCGTACAGCAAGTCAAGTACGCAAAGCTCCGCGAAAAATTACTTGCCGATGGTCAGGTTCTCGCGTGGACATACACCAAGCATCCATCGCCAGAAAGCGTTTCAGCAGAAAAGTTCAGCGGTATTGTTCTCGACGACGAGGTGGCAAACCGAAATGGCTTTGATTCAATCAGCCAGTCCGCCGGCCCCTTCATTGAAATAGGGTATCGACACGACGGAAATGCAGGGAAGGGATTGCAAAAAGCGACGTACAAATTTACGATCGAAAAACCCGGACGCTATGAACTGCAGTTGGCATGGACCCAGCACAAAAACCGAGCCAGCAATGTTCCCGTCACCGTGATCCTCGGTAACCAAAAACAACAACTTGTCATGAACCAGCGAGAACAGCCAAGCAGCCCACCATTTGGCAGCATGAACACCTACGACCTCAAAGCAGGCACCGTCACCATTCAAATCACAAACGCAGGAACCGATGGTTATGTCATCTTGGATGCAGCAAGACTTGTTCCCTTGCCCCTAACCTCACCGAGACGCTAACAATCAGCTAACTCAAAAACTTCACGGACCACTGAATGGCTGCGAAACCCTACCGAGCAACCCCAGATTGCTTTTCATCCGCGCACTTTTGCGAATATATAGCTGACGATTCGTTTCCGCTACCTTATGATACTGCTGGATCAACTGGAGCTCCGTCCCACCCCACCCGCATTGGATGTTCAGGCCTTGCAAACACGCCTCAATAATATCGCACCCTCACTACCATCCCCGTTCCCTACCATTGTTCGAGTTCTTTTCGCTTGCGTAATTCTTACGGGCGGCGGTGTTGTTGCAAATGATGAACCCTCTGAGGGAGCCAGACTTTTTGCACTAAAGATTAAGCCACTGTTTGCGGAGAAGTGCCTAGCCTGCCACGGCGCAGACCCCCTCGAACTTGATGGTGAACTCGACATGCGATCCCGCGAGTCACTTCTAAAGGGAGGTGACAGTTATGGCAAGGATGTCCTAATCCCGGAGTCGGGTCGCGAAAGTTTTTTGTACATAGCAATTACACATTCGGAACCAGGCTTCGAAATGCCACCGAAAGAGTCAGAGCGACTCGCTACTGAAGAATCGAATTGGATCAGACAATGGATTGACTTAGGTGCTCCTTGGCCGAGCGACGCCGAAATACAAAGGATCATGGACCAGTATGCCGAAGGCGACATCGTTCAGACGTCAGGTGGGCTCGACCCCGGTTGGACAAACCGCCGCTACGATCCATCGGCACTTTGGGCATACCAACCACGGCAAGTCGTTAAGATCCCCAAAGGTAAACACCCTGTCGACTGGTTCATCAGTCAAACGTTGAACCAGATGGGGATCACCCCGGCGGCCCCAGCCAATGCACAACAATTGGCCCGTCGCATCAGCTTTGGCCTCACTGGCTTGCCACCTGATACCCAGCCCACGTGGACCACCATTGCCGAGTTTTCAGCAGCTTACGAGTCCGACCCGAGAGCAGCAGTAGAAAAGCTCGTACTAGAATTAATGAGTTATCCACAATACGGCGAGCGTTTTGGCCAACACTGGCTCGACGTAAGCCGTTATGCAGACACAGCTGGCTTTGCGAATGACTACGCACGCCCCAACGCATGGCGCTATCGAGATTATGTCGTGCGCTCATTCAACAACGACAAGCCTTACCAGGATTTTGTACGCGAACAGATCGCAGGAGATGAACTCCCCGACTCCTCCACTGATCAGCGAATAGCGACCGGTTTCTTACGCATGGGTCCGTGGGAGCAAACGGGCATGAGCGTCTTTCGCATCACCCGGCAACAATGGTTAGATGACGTCACTGATTCAGTCGGACAAACTTTTCTTGGACACCCACTTCAATGCGCCAAATGTCACGACCATAAGTTTGATCCCGTGCCCACCCGAGACTATTACCGCATGATGGCAGTATTCTCGACGACACAATTTGCCGAGGTCAATGCGCCGTTTACCCCTGAGGAGAATCAAGATGGGTTCATGCAAGCAAAGGATTGGCTCGAGAGCAAAATCGCTGCGTACGCAAAACAACGCGACGCGCTACAAGAAAAAATCAATCACCGGAAAGTTTCCGAAACTGGCGAAGCACAAGTAGGAGATAACGGTCTTGACCCGGGCGATGAGAACTCGCTCGCTCGAATCAAAAAGAACATATCGCGGCACACAATCGAGCAAGACAAAACTCAACCCATTGCACTTTCCGTTTACACAGGGAAGACCATCGAACGGAAATCAGTCAGTTCTCGAATTACGATACCGAAGGGTCGATGGGAAAAAGGCTTGCTTGAACCAGACACCATTTTGGTAGGTGGAAACGCCTATTCAGCTGGTGATCCAGTGACGCCCGGCGCCTTGACCGCAGCCGAAACGCTCGGACAAATGCAGCCAATCAAATTCCCCGGCCTTCGCGGCGCACGACGCCTCGCGTTAGCGAAATGGATCACATCAAAGGATAACCCTCTGACTGCTCGCGTGATCGTCAATCGAGTTTGGTCTTGGCACTTCGGAAAAGGACTCGCTGGCAACCCGAATAATTTTGGCAGCACAGGTAAGGCACCGACTCATCCTCAGTTGCTTGACTATCTCGCCAATTGGTTTATCGCCAACGATTGGTCCGTTAAGAAGCTCAACCGACTCATTCTGACATCAGACGCATACATGCGAAGCACCCGACATTCGGATCCCGCATTACTTCAGGAAAAGGATCCTGCCAACTCATCCTATGCTGCATTCTCTCCCAGACGTCTGACCGCCGAGGAATTTCGTGATGCAATGCTCGCTGTCAGCGGCGAACTCAATACCTCAGTCGGCGGCGTTCCCTGTCGGCCTGATATTAATTTTGAAGTTGCCATGCAGCCAAGACAGATCATGGGTGGAACAGCTTCCGTCTATGAACCCGACCCACTGCCGCACCAACGAAACCGCCGCACAATCTATACGGAAAAGATCAGGGGGCTACGTGATCCATTCATGGAGTTATTCAACCAACCCGGCCCCGACAAATCTTGTGAACTCAGGCAAACCTCTACCGTCGCTCCCCAAGCGCTCACCTTAATGAACGCTGAAGAGTTACAAGACCGATCGCTCGCGTTTGCAGCCAATCTGGTTCGTGAGCATGACTCCGATGCCAAGACAATTGAAAAAGCATTCAGCCGTGCTCTTGGAAGACGTCCCACCGCATCGGAATCAACACAATGCCTTGCACATTGGAAGTCGTGTATTGCTGCCGAGGCAAACCTTAAAAGCATCCCAAAATCATATGCCACAAAAACAGTTAGGACGGTGATGGCTGAAAAAACGGGCGAACCCTACGACTTTGTCGAACACATGCCCGCTTACGAATCCTACGTGCCAGACCTACAGCCGGAAGAAGCCGATGCACGGACCAGAGGCTTGGCTCAAGTCTGCCTCGTGATCCTCAATTTGAATGAGTTTGCTTATTTGGACTGACCCCTCAAGGGGCAACCGACACCTAAATTCACAAATTGCAAACAGATCAACACACTCTCTCACTAAACCCATGTCACGCACCAAATCAACCCACGTTCATGCTCTTCCTGATCGCCGTGATTTTCTGTACGGCTTGGGATCCGGCCTAGGCTCGGTCGCACTCACAACACTGTTGAATGCGGAACCAGAGTGCGCCGCAAGTGAGAACAGCCCGAACGGAACACACCATGCTCCGCGTGCAAAGCGTTGCATCTTCCTGATGATGGAAGGAGGGCCTTCGCATCTCGACACATTCGACCCAAAACCCGAATTGAATAAACGGCATCTGCAAGAATTCACCCGAACTGGTAAAGAGCAGAGCGCCATGTCGTCGGGAAAACGCTACTTTGTAAAAAGTCCGTTTGAATTCAAACGCGCAGGAAATTCAGGTGCGGATATTTGCACTAAATTTGAACACCTGCAGAGCTGCGTCGACGACATGTGCTTTTATCGCGGTGCTTTTGTCGAGTCGGTCAACCATCCCACCGCATGCTATCACGTCAACACGGGGAATCGTTTTGGGGGGGATCCCGCTTTAGGTGCCTGGGTGACCTACGGACTTGGATCCGAGAACCAGAATCTACCCGGCTTTGTAGTACTCCCCCGCACCAGCTATCCCCAAGGTGGCGCTGGAAACTGGAGCAATGGATTTTTCCCTGCTCAATATCAAGGCACTCCTCTTCGCGCCGAGGGCAGTCCCATTCTTGATCTCAGTACCCCTGAACGCATTACCCGCGTTAGGCAGCGGCAAAATCTAGACCTGCTTGCTAAATTGAATCGTGATCATTTGGCAGAACGCCCCGGCCGCACTGATTTGGATGCTCGTCTCAATTCCTATGAGCTTGCATACAGAATGCAAACCGAAGTCCCTGACGTCCTGGAGTTGAACACAGAATCTGAATCGACACTCAACATGTACGGAATTGGGGATCCTAGCACCGCAACATTTGGCCGTAAGTGCCTGCTAGCACGCCGTTTGATCGAGAAGGGCGTGCGTTTCGTCCAAATCTACTCTGGGAACTGGGACAGCCACGACTACCTTCACCGCGCCCACGGTTCGCTCATTCGTGCGGTGGACCAACCGATCGCTGCGTTACTCAAAGACCTCAAGCAGCGTGGCTTACTGAAAGACACACTGGTCGTCTGCTGTGGTGAGTTCGGACGAACGCCCGACAACGGGCAACGAAGTGGTGGAAAATCGTATGGCCGTGATCACAACGCAAATGCAATGGCCATGTGGTTTGCTGGTGGAGGGACGAAAGCTGGACATACCGTCGGAGCAACCGACGAAATAGGAGAAAAAGCTGTCGAATGTGCGCATCACATTCGTGATGTACATGTCACGCTCTTACATCTACTCGGGCTCGACGACAATCGTCTAACGTTTTATCACGCAGGTAGATTCAAGCAGCTCAGCCAATTTGGCGGGCAGGTGATCAACGACCTGATCAGTTGACAACGCATCACATCCTAACCTGCACTTCGGAAGGCGGTCTGCGGTGACGAAGAGCAAAACCATCACAGAGGTGATTAAGACAGCCAGACCCGGTTTCTGGCCAACACACCTGTGGTTCTACATGCTGCCCTTCGCAGGACGTGACATGTTTGGATCACTGCCCTTCTGGGCAGGTGCCATCTATGTCTGCTTTCCCCTCGGACTACTCACCTATGGGTGGAACGACCTCGGGGACACCGAAAGCGACAGCATCAATCCACGGAAGGATAATTGGCTGTTCGGCGCGCTCCCAGATGCGAAGCTCAGGCAACGCCTACCTTGGATCATGATTGCATCCCAAATCCCATTCGTCCTGATATTTATCTGGATATCTGGCCCAAAAATGCTTTTGTGGTTTGCGGCAGTCATCTTGGTAAACGCATGTTACAACACACTGGGATTCAAACGTTACCCAGTGCTCGACCTTCTGAATCAGGTTGGCTATGTCTTGATTTTTGTATTGGCAAGCTGGCTCTGTGCCGTACCTCAATTGAACGGACCAGCAATGTTGTTCGGAGCAATTTTTGCGATGCAGAGCCATCTCTTCGGACAGCTCATGGACATCGACGAAGATAAGAAAGCCGGCCGCAATTCCACCGCCATCGCAATCGGCGTTATCCCAGCCAAATTGCTGCTGGTCACCATCATGGTTGCGTTGGCCCTGGTCGCCTACCACAATTTCCAAGAGCCGGTGGTCGCTATTTTCATGAGTCTGGGAGCCGTGTTCTTCTTTCTCGATATGTGCTTTGGACCAAAACGCTATCCTGTCTGGTTCATCACATCGTTCTTCATCGGCTGGAACGTAGTCGTCATTGCTTCCATGGATTTCGTCTGGCGGTATGGATTTTTTCTCAGCAATTGAAGGCAGAATAGAATACTTGAAGGTGAACAATACCACCTTCGAATTCATTCTCAGACCGTCAAACTGTTCAACGTTATTTCAAGATGTTAAGCGTCAGCAAACCCGTACAACTGTTGCACTTGTTGATGCGACACTGTCGCCGCAAACGCAAGGACACCTGACGCTACCACTGTGATGACGGATGCTAACACTGTGAGATCCGATGTCACCATTGATCGGTGATGCATTGGTGCCCGCAACCGCCGCGACGGAAACGCCATGTGACCCCAAATCCAACCCAATAGCTTTCGAGGTCGACAGTTGTCGCCCCGAATGACAGGCTTTCTTTGAACATGCCCCCAGCGAACAAGTCGAGATCGATCCCTGGAAGCACATCGGGGACTCCAATCCCCGCGCTGATACGATTCTGGCTGATGTTTGGCAATAACGCTCGAATGTAATCAACACTGGTTTGGGGCGTGATTCCTCCGATAGATCCCACAGCAGAAGTCTTGGAAGCATTCTCAACAAACGTGTAGTCACCGCGAAGCCGGATTCCCCGATCGGTTGTGTACTGGACACCCGTTTGCACAGCTAACTGATCGTCCCACAGGCTCCCCCAAAAGTCAGTGCCAGCCCACATCATGTACTGCAGATCCACAGCAACCAGAAGTTTTCCACAACACAGACTCTCGTCAGCGATTCCAATTCCAAAAATATTTGGAAGTTCCAGATCAACATCCTGATAGGGAAGCGGCCCTACTTTGATGAAATTTTCGAAAACATGCTTCTCTTTGGTGAGCCAGAAAGCCCCAATCGTTGTTCTATCGAACACATCATAGGTAAGCCCAAGGTTCCCGCGAACACCATAGTCGGGCGTTGATGCAGATTGCCCTACAAACACCCCATCCATTTGAGCGGTCGAAATATTAAGCCCAGCCCCAAATGAGAGTCGATCAGTTAGTTGCACCCCGACTGCTGAGGCTGTACTCAACACCATGAATTCCGCGGATGTTCCATTGCTTTCCAATGTTTCCCGATAGTCAACACCCAAGCCAGATGCGGTGATCAAGCCGAGGCCCGCAGTCTCGGCGTGATCCGAGTCAACCGCATATTCCCCATGAATTGCGATTCCCTCGCAGTGCGCAAAACCGGGCATTCAATCACAGATTACGGAGCGCATGAGCTCGTGGACATCTACGGATTGGCAGGTAACTTGATCATGTAATCTCTTCGTTATCCTGAGAACAGATGTGATCAACCTCAGTGCATTGGGGGCAGCTTGGCTATTAGTTTTGCTTTGAAACCTAATTTCAATCACGGCAATCTTGGTTTCGCTACACGCAACAACCTCACAACTTCTTCCAAACAATATCCAGTTGCCAGAAGGTGTTTACGGCGGCAATGTGGCACAGGAGAGCATTTCACCCAGCATGGATTGCAGTATCAGCAGATCACGTGCAACCGCTACTGCCCCTCTGTTCGTTCAAGCCTTGGATTTCTCAAATTCTTTCAGCCTGCATTCCGATGAGAATGATTCCAAGGCTGGACTTACAACAAAGAGCACGGATGTTTCATCATCTACGGAGGAAAATCCGTGCGCAAACTGTTCCCCCTGATCCTTATCGTCGTTGCTGGATGTGGTTCCACCGGTCGCAATATCTTTCGCCCGGCAACCAACGCCGGTTGTGCCCAAGCTCCTTGCGACTCATCTTGCGGATGCAACGAGTCCGCCGGTGCAGTGACGCTCAACGAATATCCGGTGACTGAGACCCCCATTTACTCAGAGTAGTCGATCCGTTGAGATCGAACTCATTTGATATTGGCTTGCACTCCAGTCATGCAACAATGCTGTGACGGTCAGACCGCAGATCGCTCTGATCGTTATTGTGTTGATACCTATTAAAGCAGCAAAACTATCGAGATCCGCTGTTTATTCTTGCGGCGTTCATGACAGTTCGCGTCGTAAGAAAACAAGCGGTGTCCGTTGGATAGCTTGCGAACAGTGATTGCATTTGCAGTGTGAATGGACGGCTGCGCAGTGTGAATGGACGGCTGCGCAGTGTGAATGGACGGCTGCGCAGTGTGAATTGGGGAACGCAGATTTGGGCAACGTCGTATCGGTTGTCCAAGAGACACATGGGCGAGTATTGCAGCCGACCGCACTGAGACATGAACCCAGAGAGCTGCGATAACGCAATCTAGAAGGCGACCCCCGCGCCGGTTTCAGCTGCGGGGTTTGGATTAACGTTTCATACCTTCTCAGGTAGGCGGCTTGAATTTTGGAGCAGCGGGTGCAGACGGTTCATCCTCTACCTCGCTGTCCAATCCTGACGTCACAGAGTCGTCACCAAGGAACGTGTTCTTGGCTTCGCGTTCAGCAGTTTTGAACTGCTGCTGGACATCATTAAGGCCACGACGGAACTCGCGGTAGCTTCCTCCAAACTTGCGAGCAACCTCAGGTAGGTTGCTGCCAAACAGGAGAACCGCAATCACTCCGATCACCACCATTTCAAAGGGACCGAGCCCAAACATCGTTAATTTAACTCATCAGAGGGAGCAGACTTATCTTCTTCTTCAACTGTCTCTGACATGCCGCGTTTAAATTCGTTGGTGCTACGTCCGAGATTCCGCATCAAACTCGGAAGCTTCGATCCGCCGAACAACAACAGGATGATGCCGGCAATGATTGCCAACTCAAGCGGTCCGGGCGAAAAAAAGCCCAGCAGGCCGTTCATGATCATGGTTCACTCTCGCAAAGAGGTTCTAGTAGGAGAACCCCAACGCTGACCGGCGAAAGCGGGTAGGTCGATCGACCGAGTTTCCTCGATTCGAACACCTCCTGAACCGACGTGTCGGGGGGACGGGTAGCGAGTTAATGTCCTCGCTACTCCCATTCTATTAGGATTCCCCACTTCGTCAAAGCCTCCCAAGCACGGAAAGATTGCTGAAGTCCCGAAGCAAACCCCACAGGACTACGCAAAACCCTCATTTTCCGACTTACCGAAAAAAAGCCGCAATTACGAACCAACTCTGCATTATTCGGTGGTTCCCTACAGTCTGGGGATCACCGTCCCGCTTCCGATCGCCGAACCCTTGACAAGGCAAAGCAGATCAACGATCATACACTTACTGAGATTGATTCTCATTAAGGAAACACAGATGGACACCACTCTCGACCAGCTTCAACCCGGTCAAAGGGCCAATATCATCCGTATCTCGGGTGCAGACGGCATCGCTTCTCGATTGCGTGAAATGGGTTTTGTTCCCGGTGAGCTTGTACATTTCTTACGCCCAGCGCCGTTAGGCGATCCGTTGAAATGTTCGGTCCACGGCAGCCGGATTGCAGTTCGCTGTGGCGAGGCTCGCCGTGTCTATGTCGAGCCGGTTGGTTAGCCTTTGGTCCGTCGATTTTGACCGGTGAGCCAAGCGTCCGCCGGCGCCAAGACGGTTCGCACGAATCTCCCCCCACAAACCTGGCCTCGTTGATCGTCGCGGGCTAATCACAAAGCCGTTACCACCATGGCCTCTGTTCCCAATGTCGCCGCGCCCCCGGCTGAAAGACGAGCGCGGGTCGCGTTGGTCGGCAACCCGAATACTGGGAAAAGCACATTATTTAATGCTCTAGCAGGCATGAACGTACGCACGGGCAACTATCCCGGCGTCACCATCGAAAAGAAGACCGGCGTCTGTGAGCTTGAGAGCGGAAAGATAACGGTTGTTGACTTACCGGGGACGTATTCACTTGCTCCTCGTTCCCCCGATGAATTGGTTGCAGTAGAAGTACTGACGGATGCGGCCACTGAGCAAGGCGGGGTCAACTTAATCGTTTGCGTTGTGAACGCCTTGTTGTTGCAACGCAATCTGTTTTTGGTCAGCCAACTTCTCGAGCTCGGCAAACCAGTGGTGCTTGCCCTGAACATGATTGACGTTGCCGAGTCCCGCGGCATGCAGATTGATGTTGACCGCTTATCCGAACAGCTAGGGATCCCGGTTGTTGCGACTTCAGCAGCAAAACGCACCGGCATCGATGAACTCAAGCAATCGATTAGCGAGCAACTCGATGCTGAAACGAGCCAACACGACCGCTGCCGCATTTTGCCAACACAGTTCTACGCAAGTGTTGACAGTTTCCGCGAGTCGCTTCTTGCTATGGAAGGCCAAAATGAAACAACGCTTCCTGATGAATACCTGCTAGAACGCATGGTCTTGGATCGGGGCGGAGAACCAGAAACCCAGGTCATAGCGAAGTTCGGTCCCTCAGCAGCAGAATCCCTCGCAAAGGTACGTGCTCAACTTTCAGAAGATCTCGGTGACCCGATCGACATTGAGTGCAACGCTCGTTACGCGTGGGCCAAGAGCAAACTCGAGTCGGTTTTCAAGAACG
>Ga0315321_10000213_pt1 | contig 40234 bp, 39 predicted proteins | sample M180m21515metaG_FD_203464 | JGI IMG/M metagenome (GOLD analysis project Ga0315321, IMG submission 203464) | Ammonia-oxidizing marine archaeal communities from Monterey Bay, California, United States - M1 80m 21515 | ecosystem: Environmental > Aquatic > Marine > Intertidal zone | place: USA... | reverse complement strand
TGGCGTCATGGGCCTCTCCTCACGCCATGCTATTCAGTTCAGTCCTATCGCCGCCAAAATCAGCTCGGGGCATCTGCCAGTATCACAGCGAACCTGCTGGAGAGCTTGAACATCGTGGCTTCCGGCTCGGCCACTGCCTCAACGGGCAGCGGATCCGCGGCAAGCAGTGGCATTGAATACACGCTTCGGATGTCGGACGACTTCAGCGACGGCAATTACACAACCAACCCACCTTGGGCTGTCGGTGCGGGCGCATGGGAAGCATCGGCTGGTCAGGGCCTTGTTTCGCAGGTCAATCAATCCGCCCAGGAAAACCCTGGTGATCAGATCATTCGCGGCCTACTCGGGCAGGCGCTTGGGGTGAACCTCACTCAGGTTGCCGCCATATCTCAAAGCGCGGACCTCTCCAATGCCTTCAAGGTCAAAACCTCTGTTCTCGGCAATCTGAACGACCAGGTTCGGATGCATCTTGGCCCCTATATCGGCAATGACATTGGCAGCGGCTATCGTCTGTCGTTCGATGAAACGGCCAACAATCGGCTCTCAATCCTGGTTCGGAACAATGGGCAAACCCGCACTGTCACTTCAAAGACAGGCGTGAACCTTGGCAATGGCCGCCGCCGCGAGTGGTATTCGCCCGGGATACGAATGGCCTGATATCCGTTGACGTAGATGGCGACCGCATCTTGGAAAGCCGCGATACGTCTTATAGCGGAACGTTCAATGGCTACTCGTTCATCAACGCTGGCGGCACGTGGGCCGTCCACTCCGTCAAGACCTTCAGCGCCAAATAGATCGTAGCACTACGCGACGAAACAGAGGGCGCTCCCTAACGGGAGCGCCCTCTTTTCTTAAGTGATGGCAGCAATTTAGGCTGTGACAGGCGGGATGTATTCGTGCATCCAGCGACCTAGGGCGGCCATTCGGGCATCTTGGTGTTGCATGCCAATAAGCTGTACACCGACAGGCATGCCGCCAACGCTCATCATTGGCGTTGTTACGACTGGCGCGAACAGCATTGAACTTGGATAATTAAAGACAGCATCGCCCGTTGGCCGTCGTACCAGCGGCGCGTCGGCAACATCACCGGACCAGAGCGGGGCAGGGCCAGGACAAGACAGGCTGATCGCAGCATCTGCTACCGGTCCGATGTCCTCATGCGCCGCTTGAGCAGCAGCCCGGTCCACCAAGGTCGCCTGATATTCCGCTGGCGTCATCCGCTCTGCCGCTTCTAATACGGCGAGTGCGCGATCGCTGATGGCACCCTGGCCGATATCCGCCAAGTTCCGGTTGCCCCACCGATTTTCCCACCCCGTGATCTGCACACAAATCCGCGTGGCCTCCGCAATTGCATCCTCGAGGCGGCTGGCTTCTGGGGACGTCGCACGGCGTAGCAAGCGCACGCCAGCGGCGGCCAAACGTTCTAGCAGCAATTCGAATGCATCAATGGTTTGGCTATCGAGCCCGGCCCACCCTGCCGTTTCCAGAACAATCAGCGCCTCCGGTTTTGCCGCCGCTGGCGCTTCAGGCGGGCCGTTCAGGGCGCGCTTACCTGGATCACCGCCGGCCCTCGATGCGATCTCAAAAGCGACCTGCCACATATCCTCAAATGCATTGGCATGAACGCCGTGGGTACTCATGCTCGTTGCCTGGCGCTCACCGCGATTGATGGTACCCTGAGTCGGTTTCAACGCGATATTGCCGCAATATCCGGCGGGGCGGATGATTGATCCGCCAACCTGTGTCCCAATCGCCGCGGGCATCATTCCAGCGGCAACAGCGGCGGCGGAGCCTGACGACGACCCGCCCGGCGTGCGCGCCGCATCAAACGGATTGGTCGTCGGGCCTGGATGGGAACCGCCGAGTTCAGCCGTCACAGTTTTCCCGAAGATCACCGCGCCCGCTTCCCGTAGCGCGCGGACGGCGGCGTTATCCTTCTTCGGGAAATTGCCCTGCAATCCAGCGCAATTCATCTCCGTCGGCATATCCCGTGTTTCCAGGAGGTCTTTGATGCCAATTGGCATGCCATCAATAGGAGATATTGGCCGCCCCGCCTGCCAACGCGCCGTGCTTTCATCTGCGGCAGCGCGGCTTGCGGCTTCGTTCAAATGGGCAAAGGTCTGAACTATAGACTCGCGCGCAGCGACAGCCTCCAGACAACGTTCCAAATAGGCCCTGGGCGTATCGGTGCCATCACGGAATGCATCGCGCGCATCGTGAAACGTCAACCCGCGAAAGGTACTGGGATCATAGGACATGGTGCCGCCTCCGAACGTGTCGAAGGGGGAAGTGTAGGCCTAGGCTGCGAGAATGTCGTCTACTTGTGACACGAGATCACGGAGATGGATTGGCTTAGTCAAAACCTGCGCTGCACTCGGCGCTTCACTGTGCGCTCTAAGGGCGACCGCAGCGAATCCGGTGATCAACACGACACGCATCGCCGGGTCGTCATCAGATGCACGGCGGGCAAGTTCAATGCCATCCAGGCCCGGCATGACGATATCCGCCAGCAGCAAATCAAACCGATCTGCAATCAGGGCTGCCAAAGCATCCACACCGTCGCCAACCGCTTCCACATCGTGGCCAGCTGGCTCTAACGCGCGTTTGAGGAATGCGCGCATAGAACATCGTCTTCGGCCAACAAAATCCGCGCCATTACAGTTCCTTATGTAAATCTTGGCCAGACTCTAACAAGGCCGCGTCACAGAACGGTTAACCGCCATTGGAGTTTGGTACGGGACCGGTGCGGCGATTCCAATGGCCCATTTTGCGGCCAGGGCGGGCTTCCGCCTTCCCATATAGATGCAACGCAACGCCTGGATCAGCCAGCAATTCTGGCCAGCTATCAGCTTCGTCGCCCAGAAGATTGTGCATTTCCGCCATAGCGGTTGGCGATGGATCACCGAGCGGCAAGCCCATGACAGCCCGGGTCAATTGCTCAAACTGGCACGTCGCCGCCGCGTCCATCGTCCAATGGCCGGAATTATGCGGGCGCGGCGCCATTTCATTCGCCAACAAGCGGCCATTTGGCGTCACGAACATCTCAACGGCCAACAGCCCGACCATATCCAGCGCATCCATTGCCCGCATCGCCATGGCTTCTGCCTCTGCAGCCAGTGGACCGAGGTTTTGGGCAGGTGCCAGGGTTGTTCGCAGAATATGGTTCTCGTGGATGTTTTCGACTGGCGGATAGGCAGCCGTTCGGCCATGGATATCCCGCGCTGCAATGACCGAAATCTCTCGTTCGAACGCAATGAAACCTTCAGCGATTGATGGCGCTTCGCCTAAATCACGCCATGCAGCGTCCGCCTCGTCCGCAGTTTCAACCCGCACCTGGCCTTTGCCATCATAGCCAAAGCGCCGGGTCTTCACGATGACAGGCGTGCCAAGGCTCTGAAGCGCACGGCGAATATCGTCCGCACTATCAACGACCTGATACGGGGCAACGCCAGCGCCGACGCTTTCCAGGAAGTGCTTCTCGACCAGTCGGTCTTGCGCCGCTGCCAGACAAGCCGCACCAGGGCGCATCGGCACAAGCGCCGCCAAAGTTTCGAGTGCTGAGACAGGCACATTCTCAAATTCAAGCGTGACCGCATCAACCGATGCTGCGAAAGCCTTAAGGGCGGCAGTATCGGTATACTTAGCTTGCGTCACAGCAGCCGCGACTTGGCCTGCGGGCGTATCAGCTTCCGGTGCGAAAATATGGGCGCTATAGCCAAGCCGGCCTGCAGCCAGTCCCGTCATCCGACCAAGCTGCCCGCCGCCTAGAATGCCGATCACGCCGCCTGGCGGAATTGGGATATCAGTCTTCGGGGGCATCAGGCACATCCGCTGTTTGCTTGGCCCGCCAGGCTGCCAATCGAACACCAAGCTCCGGATCGTTGAGCGCCAAGATCTGCGCCGCCAACAGGCCCGCGTTCACGGCACCTGCCTCACCAATGGCTAAAGTTGCGACCGGCACGCCGCCCGGCATTTGCACGATCGAAAGCAGGCTATCGAGGCCATTCAGCGCCCGGCTAGGTGCTGGAACACCGAGTACCGGCAATGCGGTCATCGAAGCCGCCATGCCGGGCAAATGCGCGGCACCGCCAGCGCAGGCAATCAACACCTTTAACCCACGCGCTTCAGCGCCCTGTGCATAGTCGTAAAGTCTGCCCGGTGTACGATGTGCGGAGACGACTTTGCTTTCATGGGGGACGCCCAGCGCCTCAAGTACTTCCGCGGCGCGGCCAATCGTCGGCCAGTCTGACCGGCTACCCATGATGATGCCGACGCGCGGCGTATCTTTGTCTGTCACGCCCATAAGGCTCCCACGATGCCTAGCTTCAAGCCCGGCTCAACGAAAGCGACGCAGTATAGGGCGCACCCGGTCTTGCGCAAGCGGACCAAGTGGCCAAACCGCGTCCAAGTAGGGCCTGGGGAAATACAGCAATGCGCATACTTCTCTTTACTCGAACTTAATTGGCGCCCGGCTAGTTTGCTGCAACTGTCGTGGACCAGCGTTCTGCCTCGGAATACGCGGCGCAATGTTGGTTCAGATCATGCAAGGAGGCGTGAGCCTTATGAAGATCAGCTCTCAGTCTCCGGTCCGGGCGACTACGGCGCCACGTGCCGCTGGGCGTTCTGCACCAGCAGGCAAACCTGGCCGATGAAGATTCACTGCTGCCGGTAATCAACCGTCGCGCGTTCGTTCGTGAACTTTCCCGCGCTATGTCTTTTGCCCAGCGCTATACACAGCCATCCAGCCTTGCGTTCTTCGACGTCAATAATATGAAGACCATCAATGATGAGCTTGGCCACGCCGCTGGTGACGCTGCACTGATGCATGTGGCCGAAATGCTGCTAGAGCACGTCCGCCATTCAGATGTAGTCGGCAGGCTTGGCGGTGATCAGTTTGGCATTGTGTTGGCCCAGGCCGACGAAGACGCCTCATTGCGCAAGACCGAAGAACTAGCGGCAGCCATCAATAATCAACCTGCAATCTGGAAAGGCAAAGAAATCCAAGTCGCTGTAGCCCATGGCCAATATACGTTCAGCGGCAAGGAAGAACCGAGCCAGGCACTGCTCGCAGCTGACCAGGCAATGTACCGACATAAACGCGCTGCGGGTGCTGGCCGATAGCCACGCCCTTCGTTCTAATCTCCCCCTGACCGAGGCGTCTCGTCGAACCCTCGCTCGATAAATGCTGCCAGCGCTGCGACTGCCTCCGCCGCCTCACCGCCCTCCGCCGCGAGGACGACCCGAGAGCCTGGCCCTGCCCCAAGCATCAACAAGTCCATGATCGAGTCTGCTTCGGCCACTTGACCGGATGCGCTGATCGTGACGTGAGCGTCAAAATTCCCAACAAGCTTTGAAATCGCTGCGGACGGGCGGGCATGCAGGCCTCGTGCATTGCAGATCGAGACTGCTTGGCGGATGGTCCCAAGCTCAACGTCAGGCTCAAACTCAGCCTGTCCTTGCATTAGGAAACGTCATCCAGAACGCGGCTGGCCATGCGGATATATTTATGCCCGGCTTCTTCGGCGGCCAATGCAGCCTCTTTTAGCGCCATACGACCACGGGTCTGGGCCAGTTTCACTAGCATGGGCAAATTTGCGCCTGCGATCACTTCAATCGGCGCACTTTCCATAATAGAGATCGCAAGATTTGATGGCGTACCGCCGAACATATCTGTCAGCAGCACAACGCCTTTGCCGCTATCAACCCGCTGCACTGCCGCCAGTATCTCTTTCCGGCAGCTTGCGGGGTCATCCTTTGGGCCAATGGCGATGGCCTCGGCCTGATCCATCTGGCCGACCACATGTTCCGCCGCGCTCAGCAGCTCTTGGGCCAAACGCCCGTGGCTGACAACGACGACACCGATCATGACGCGGCTTCAAGTGGGTTCACGTCCGCTCTCCGTTCAATCTCACGATGGGTGATCTGAACCGGCCATCCGCGTTCCGTTAACAGTTTTCCAAGATGCTCAGCCACCGTGACCGACCTATGGCACCCGCCCGTGCAACCAATGCCAACGGTCAAATAGCTCTTGCCTTCATGCTCGTAGAGCGGCAGCAGGAACGCCACCATATCCTCGAGCTTTTTCATGAACGGGTCGTAACTGGGATCAGTCTCAACGAATTCATTGACGCCCCTGTCAAGGCCGGTCAGCGCACGAAGGTCATCCTGGTAATGCGGGTTCGCCAAGAAACGAACGTCAAACACCAAGTCTGCACCGCGCGGGCTGCGCTTGGCGAAAGAGAAACTATCAATCGCGACAGAAAGATGCGGCACGCCGCCAGCGCTGAATGCTGCCTGCACCAGTCGTCGAAGATCTCTGGCGGAAAGCAGGGTCGTATCAATCAAGCGCTCGGCATGAATGCGCAGTGGGTCCAGGATCACCTTCTCCTGCCGGATCGCCTGGGCGGGAGATGCCGCGTCTGCAATTGGGTGCCTGCGGCGGGTTTCGGTGAAGCGACGGATCGCAGCGCCGACTTCACAATCCAGAAATACCAAGCGTGCGCCAGGGTATTCTTCCAACAGATCCACTACAGCTTCAACTGAGAATCCACGGCTTCGAATATCAACGCCAATGGCAAGACCGGGGCCATCAGAGCCATCTGCAATTAGCGCAGACGCGAGGGTAAGCGGGGGATTATCAACCGCAACAAAGCCCGCATCCTCCAGCGCCCTCAGCGCCGTTGATTTGCCAGCGCCAGAAATGCCTGTGACGATCACAACATTCGGTCGGCCAACTTTAGGAATTTTCGAAATATCGGCAGGACCATCAGCCATTAGGGCTTTCCTCCAAGTTTCTGAATATCGTTCGAGCGGACAGCAAAGACAACCCATTTTGAATCACAGATAGGTTAAACCTGTGTGTCAGGCAGATACAGCACCATTCAGCGCAGGCAGCATGACAACAAAGCGCGCACCGATCATATCACCACCGGGGCCCAAACGGTTTTCTGCCCGAATTGTACCCCCATGCGCTGACACGATTTGCCGAGATATAGACAAGCCAAGGCCGGAATGGCTGCCAAAAGTCTCTGTCGCAGGACGCTCCGAATAGAAACGGTCAAAGATCGCTTCTTCCTTACCGGGCGGCAGGCCTGGCCCTTCGTCAGACACGGTAACTACCAGCGAAACATCATCATCCGGCGTCAGGCCATTCTGGCGCGCGATGCTGACATCAATCCGCCCACCAGGTGGACTAAACGACCGCGCATTCGCCAAAAGGTTCCGGAACACTTGGCCCAGGCGCACTTCTACGCCTTCCGTGAATGCGCCAGCGCCATCTGCCGCCATCCCGGGCGTTAGCTCGAGCCGGAGGCGGGGAGCCGTTTCATCGCCATCATCAAGCGATGCCGTTTCGATATCGATAAAGATGCGGATCATATGGGCCAGGTCAACAGGCTCGGCATGCTCGCGTGCCAGTTCTGAATCTAGCCTAGATGCATCGGAGATATCGCTAATCAGCCGGTCGAGCCGCTGTACATCGTGCTGGATGACGACGAGCAGGCGATTGCGGCGCTCATCGTCATTGACGCGGGCGACGGTCTCCACCGCACTTTTCAACGATGTCAGCGGGTTCTTGATTTCATGGGCCACATCCGCCGCGAATCGCTCTGTCGCAGCCATGCGCTGGCGGATTGCGTCCGTCATATCCCGAAGCGCTGTCGAGAGGTCGCCAATTTCGTCCCGGCGTTTGGATAAATCCGGGATCGGCTGGTCGAGCACAGTGCGCCCACGCACCCGGTCCGCTGCCTGTGCTAGCACCCGAAGCGGCCGGGCGATGGCACCTGCCAGATAAAGCGTCGCGACAGACGTGATCGCTACAGCAAGCGCGAAGATCTGCAAAATATCAAAGCGCACGGATCGCACGGCCTCGGACACCCGGTCTGCTGGCCGCGAGAGCATCACGGCCCCGATGACCTTCTTAAATCGTTGCGCGGGTGCGGCCGCACTCACAATCAGCCGTCCGTCTTCCAACCTTCGAACGCCGCCGCCCGTCTCACCAGCAACAGCGGCAGAGGTCTCCCAATAATCCTGGGCCGATTGGTTCTCACGCTCGAGATAAAGCGGGCGGCGACGGATAAACCGCTCCCAGCCCGGTGCTATGAAATTATAGACTGCATTAAACGCACGCTCGCCACCGCTTGTCTGGTCAGGCGGCGGTAGGGCTTCAATGTGGATCAACCCACCCTTACCAACGACCCGGCGGCTATCAAGCAACAGCGAGTTATCTGGTAAAAACAGCCGAATGCGAGGGCCCTCTGATGTTGCGACACGGTTCACAAGGCGCCTGGCTAACTCAGGGTCCATCGCGATATTGAAGTGGCGGGGTTCGGTATCCTCAACGCTGGCAGTTTCGCCAAGTGCTTGGGCGATCAGCGTCGCCTGGGCTTCCAGGATGTCGATTTCGCTATCAATCAGCCGCGTTTCATAATCTTCCAGATACAGAAGACCGATGACCAACATCGCTGGGCCGATCAAATTGACCAGCAACATCCCCCTGGCCAATGGCGAGAAGAAACGACGACGCCGTCGGCGCGGGCGCGCAGAACGGCCCTTCGCCGGTCGAGTCGGCTTCTTGGCAGCAACTGCGCCAGGCCGGGCCTCCCCTTGTAGCGGCCCCCCCGCCATCACGCCTGACTACTCAGCCTTATAACGATAGCCAACGCCGTAGAGCGTTTCGATTTCGGAAAACTCCGAATCACTCTGGCGCAGCTTTTTGCGAAGACGCTTGATGTGGCTGTCGATCGTGCGGTCATCCACATAGATGCTGTCGCCATAGGCTGCATCCATCAACTGATCGCGGGTTTTAACGAATCCGGGGCGGATCGCCAGCGCTTTCAGCAGCAAGAATTCTGTCACTGTCAGCGTGACGTGCTTACCCTTCCAAGCACAGAGATGGCGCGCGCCATCCATTACCAGATCGCCGCGCGTGAACTGCTCGGCACCAGATTGCGCCGTTTGATCCTCTAGCTCTACGCGACGCAGCAGCGTGCGGATGCGTTCGATCAGCAAGCGCTGCGAGAAAGGCTTACGGATGTAATCATCCGCACCTAGCCGAAGGCCCAGCACCTCATCCACCTCATCATCCTTTGATGTAAGGAAAATTACCGGCAATGAGGCAGATCGGGCGCGCAGCTTTTGCAGCAATTCCATCCCGTCCATGCGCGGCATCTTGATATCCAGCACAGCAAGATCAACGGGCGTCTGGCCAATGCCACGAAGCGCCTGCTCGCCATCAGTATATGTGTCCACGCCGAAGCCTTCGGCCTCCAGCGCCATGGAAACGGACGTTAGGATATTACGGTCGTCATCGACCAAAGCGACTTTCTGCGTCATCAATCGTGCCCTCTCAATGCCCTCAGTATACCCTAGAATGACCTCAAATGTGTTCAGAATTCGGCCAATTCACGCCAGACCCGTGAAACATGGACAAGTGCGCCTTGGAGTGGTTCCATTCCAATGTAGGAAATCCAAGGCGAAAGCGCATCATGACGGCAGATATTCGGCTCGCAGTAGATATTGGCGGCACCTTTACCGATCTGGCCCTAGAGACCCCATCAGGTCCCCATTCCCACAAACTGCTGACCACACCTGACGCGCCGGAGCGGGCAGTGATGCAAGGCGTTGACGAAATCCTGAGCGCGAGCGGGTTTGTGCCGAAAGATGTCGGCCTCGTCATCCACGGCACGACTTTGGCCACCAACGCGATTATTGAGCGCAAAGGAGCCAAGACCGCATTGGTTACGACCCGCGGGTTCAGAGACGCCGTAGAGATCGCCTACGAACATCGCTTTGACCAATATGATTTGTATATGGAGCGCCCGGAACCGCTGGCGCCGCGCTGGCGACGGCTGGAAGTGCCGGAACGCATGGCATCTGACGGGTCCGTCTTGCTGGACTTGGACGAAGGTGCGGTGCGTGAAGTGGCAGCCCAACTGAAGGCGGATGAAGTTGAAGCCGTCGCGGTCACCTTTCTGCACTCTTATGTGAACCCAGACCATGAGCGCCGCGCAGGCGCTATCCTGACTGAGCTTTTGCCCGGCGTGTCCATTACGCTCAGCCACGAAGTCTGCCCCGAAATCAGGGAATATGAGCGGACATCGACGGCCCTCGCCAACGCCTATGTGCAGCCGCTGATGGCTGGATATTTACGTCGCCTGGAAACCGGTTTGCAGGATGCGGGTATGAGTTGCCCGTTATTGCTGATGATGTCCTCCGGCGGCGTTGTCACGGTTGATACAGCGATGCGGCAGCCAATTCGCCTGGTGGAAAGCGGCCCAGCAGGCGGTGCTATCCTGGCAGCGCGCATGGCGGCTGAAAATGGTGAACCAAAAGCGCTCGCCTTCGATATGGGCGGCACCACCGCCAAGCTGACACTCATCGACGACATGGCCCCACAATATGCGCGCTCATTCGAAGTCGCCCGGGCCTATCGGTTCCTGAAAGGCAGCGGGCTGCCATTGCGCATTCCCGTGATCGACATGGTGGAAATCGGTGCTGGCGGCGGGTCCATCGCGCGCGTGGACGATTTGCGCCGCATTACCGTTGGCCCAGACAGCGCGGGCGCTGCCCCTGGCCCAGCGGCTTACAGTCAAGGCGGCGAGGATGCGACTGTCACGGACGCAGATATCGTCATGGGCCGGATCGATCCCGCCAACTTTGCTGGCGGCAAGATGGCGCTGGATGGAACAGCCGCTGAAACAGCCGTATCACGCGCCGTTGGTGAAGCGCTCGGCCTGGATGCCTTGGCCGCTGCAGCGGGCGTTGGTGAAATTGTAGACGAGAACATGGCCAACGCCGCTCGTGTCCATGCGGTTGAAAACGGCAAAGACACAGAAGGCCGCGCCATGATCGCTTTTGGCGGTGCAGCGCCGCTGCATGCAGCCCGGCTTGCCCAGAAGCTGGGTATTCCCCGCGTCATCGTGCCGAAGGGTGCGGGTGTTGGCAGCGCTTTTGGGTTCCTGGCAGCGCCAATCGCCTATGAAGTCGCCCGCTCAAAACTCATCACCCTCAACCCGTTCGATGCGGATGGCCTGAATGCGCTGTTCGTTGAAATGCGGGGCGAGGCAGAAGCCGTTGTGCAATTGGGTGCAGGTGATAATGCACCACTCGTTGAACGCCGCGTCGCTTATATGCGCTACCGTGGCCAGGGCCATGAAATCGCCGTGCCGCTACCCGCCGAACATTACGGCAAAGATGATGCTGATTTGCTAAAAACCGCCTTCGAGCGGGAATATGCAGCTCTCTTTGGCAGGATTATTCCGAAACTTGAGGTCGAAGCGATCACCTGGACCTTGGCGCTGGCGACGGAGCAAGACGCCGTTGAGGCGCTGGCTGATGTTGGCGACGCCGCTGCACCCGATCCTATCGGCAATCGACAAGTGTTCGATCCAGCGACCGGGACCGCGCACGAAGCCCTGATTTACGCCCGCACCAGCATGAATATCGGTGCCGGGCTGCAAGGCCCCGCACTTATTGTTGAGGACGAGACGACGACGGTCGTACCACCCGGCTTCGCCGCCCGCGTTAATAGCGGCGGCCATATTGTTTTGACCCGGAAGGAGGGCTGAGCCATGCTCAATAACGCCAATCAAGACGTGATGGAGCGTATCCGCCTGCAGGTCATGTGGGACCGGCTTTTGTCCGTAGTCGAAGAGCAGGCGCAGACGCTCGTCCGCACCGCCTTCTCTACCTCAACCCGCGAAGCTGGGGATGTATCCGCCGGTGTGTTCGACCTGGAAGGCAAAATGTTGGCCCAGGCTGTCACTGGTACGCCCGGCCATATCAATTCCATGGCCCGCGCGGTCGTTCACTTCATCCGCGAGTTCCCCGTGGACACAATGAGCGAAGGCGATAGCTACATCACCAATGATCCTTGGATGGGAACTGGCCATCTGCATGACCTCACCGTCGTGTCGCCTTGCTACAAGGACGGCAAGATGGTCGCGCTGTTTGCCTGCACCAGTCACCTGGTGGATATCGGTGGGGTTGGTCAGTCGCCAGATGGGCGGCAGGTATATCATGAGGGCCTCTATATCCCGCTGTTGCCGCTGATGCGCAAAGGCGTGATGGAGGAATGGCTGCTGAAACTGGTCCGCGCCAATGTCCGCGAGCCGATTCAAGTGGAAGGCGATATTTACGCGCTGGCCGCCTGCAACGATACCGGTGCTACACGCCTGCTGGCGATGATGGCGGAATACGGCCTGAATGACCTCGACGCGCTTGGCCATCACATCATCACCGAAAGCCGCCAAGGCATGGCGGACGCGATCAACAAAATGCCGAAAGGCACGTGGACAGCGTCCATGCGGATCGACGGTTATGAGACGCCGATTGATCTCGTCGCCACGCTGACCATCGGCGATGGCGAAATTCTGGTGGATTTTGATGGCTCATCCGGCGTTGTGGACCGAGGTATCAATTGCCCGATGTGTTACACGGAAGCCTACACATCCTTCGGCGTGAAATGCGTGGCAGCACCCAATATCCCGAACAATGCTGGGACGCTGGACGCCATCATCGTGACCGCGCCGGACAACACGATCGTCAACGCGCCACATCCTGCCGCCGTGGTCGCACGCTCGACGATCGGCCATATGCTGCCAGATGTAGTGTTCGGCTGTATCGACCAAGCGATGCCGGGCGTCGTTCCAGCGGAAGGCACATCCAACCTTTGGACGGTTAAGCTTGGCGCTGGCCATGGCATGGGTACGGCAGGCGTTGGGAAGCAGACGGCGTTCATGGTGAATTCCTTCCATTCAGGCGGTGCTGGCGCACGGCCTTCGCAGGATGGATTATCCGCAACGCCTTACCCCAGCGGCGTGCGCAATGTGCCTGTAGAAGCAACGGAGGCGATTACGCCCATCGTTGTATGGCGAAAGGAATTCCGCACGGATTCTGGCGGCGCTGGCAAGCATCGTGGCGGTCTTGGTCAAGTGATGGAGATCGAAAACCGCGAAGACGCGCCCTTCGGCATTTTCGCAACATTCGAACGCGTCCACTACCCGCCGCGCGGGCGCGCAGGCGGCGGCAATGGCGCCAATGGAAGGTTGACCCTGGGTAAATCCGGAACACCCATGCGCAATAAAGGCTTCCAGACAATCCCCGCCGGTGAACGCTTGATCATCGAGATGCCGGGCGGTGGCGGTGTTGGCGAAGCAGCAGAGCGGGACACAGCTGCAATCGCGCAAGATATCCGCGCTGGCCTGATCACCAAAGAAGCCGCGAAGCGCGATTATGACTATGACGGCGATTGAGGCATGACCGCGCTCATTGACGCCGAAGCAATCGCAGATTTCCAAGCCAATGGTGCGACAGTGCTGCGGGGCGTGTTCGCAGACTGGGTGGACGTGCTGCGGGAAGCCGTTGACTTCAACGTCGCCAATCCTGGCCCTGATGGACGGTTCTACACCGGCGAGAACGGCAGCGGGCGGTTCATGACCGACTACTGCAACTGGACGCGTATTCCGGGGTATCGGGATTTCATCTTTAATTCGAGCGCGGCTGATATAGGTGCGGCATTGATGGGCGCCGGGCGCGTGCAATTGTTCCATGAACATGTGCTGGTGAAGGAAGCCGCGACGGACGTCACCACACCATGGCACCAGGACGCGCCCTATTACAGCGTTCAGGCAGAGAAAACGCTCAGCCTTTGGATCCCGCTGGATGAAATCCCGCGGGAGCGTACGTTGGAATTCATCGGCGGATCGCATCTGACAGGTGCCGAATACCAGCCGCAGCGCTTCAACGGCCAGGCGCTCAACGAAGGCGATGGCCTGCCGGTATTGCCGGATTATGACAGCGACCGCGCAGCCCATAACATCATGGGCTGGGCCGTCAGCCCCGGAGACGCCGTCGCGTTTGACTTCCGCGTCGTCCATGGCGCGCCAGCAAACGACAGCCCCTCCACCCAACGCCGCGCCTTCTCACTTCGGTTGGTCGGTGAAGGTGCCACCTTCGTCCGCCATCAAGACAAGGTCACATCCCCGCCCTTCCCTAGCGTCACGCTGAAACACGGCGACGCCCTCAGCGGACCAGAATTCCCGGTCCTGCTGGGGACGCCGTAGTGCTTCAAGGTTAGGCTTTAGGCCGCGCGCTCAATCGCGACAGCTGTTGCTTCACCGCCGCCGATGCAGATTGCGGCGACCCCCTTCTGCACGTCATGCTTCTGCATGGCCGTGATCAGTGCTGCGATAATTCGGCCGCCGGACGCGCCGACCGGATGGCCAAGCGCGCAAGCGCCGCCGTGGACGTTCACTTTGTCTGCTGGCAGGTCAAATTCCCGCATCGCGGCCATGGGAACGACGGCGAAGGCTTCGTTGATTTCATAAAGGCCAACGTCGTCTTTGTTCCAGCCGGTCTTGTCATAGAGCTTCTGCATGGCACCGACAGGAGCGGTCGTGAACCAACGTGGCTCTTGGCTGTGGGTCGTGTGACCGACGATTGTCGCGAGCGGCGTGAGGCCACGGCGTTCAGCCTCGGAACGACGCATTAGGACGAGCGCAGCAGCGCCGTCGCTGATGGAGGAGGAGTTAGCAGGCGTGACCGTGCCATCTTTAGCGAAGGCAGGGCGCAGGCCTGGAATCTTCGAAATATCCGCGCTGAATGGCTGCTCATCCTGGGTAACAACCGTCTCGCCCCGCCTGGTTTTCACCGTGAACGGGCTCATTTCATCCTTGAAGCTACCGTCCTCATTCGCCGCCTTAGCGCGCTGGAGGCTGCGGATTGCGTAGTCATCCTGCTGCTCGCGGGTGAACTGGAAATGTTGGGCGGTGGCTTCTGCGAAATGGCCCATAAGCTGGCCTTTTTCGTACGCATCTTCCAGGCCATCCCAGAACATTGCATCCAGGAATTCGCCATGGCCCATCCGCATGCCCTGGCGCGCTTTTGGCACCATGTAGGGGATGTTGGTCATGCTTTCAAAACCGCCCGTGACGGCGACATCAACGGAGCCAGCGACCAGCGCATCATGGCCTTGCATGGTGGCTTTCATGCCCGAACCACAAAGCTTGTTTATCGTGGTGGCACCGGCCGCATCTGGAATGCCAGCGAAGATGGCTGCCTGACGGGCTGGGCCTTGGCGCTGACCGTGCGGCAGCACGCAGCCCATGATGACTTCATCCACATCCGCAGGTGCAACGCCAGACCGCTCCAACGCAGCTTTGATAGCAGCAGCACCCAAATCTGGTCCGCTCGCGTCCGAAAGAACGCCGTTGAAGCTGCCCATGGGCGTGCGGGACATACCGACAATGACGACGGGATCGTCAGACATAAGATTTCTCCTGAATTGAGGTTCGACGCCGACTATAGAGCCGGATTAAGTCGCTTGGAATAGAAGTACTCGACCGAGCGAGAGAGGTCATCTATCGCGCGGGTGCGGCTATCGGTTTGATAGCCAAGGCGCTCATAAAACCGATGCGCCGTTTGGAAGCGCGTGTCGGTCCAGAGGATCATCTGTTCCGCACCGCGTTCGCCGGCATGCTCTTCCGCCAGTCCAACCAGAAGGCTCGCGAACCCTGAACGGCGCTGCAGGGGGGAGACGTACATCTTCGTCATTTCCCAGGCGATGCCGACATCAGACTCGATTGGCGCAGCACCCAGGCACCCGACGATTGTATCGCCCCGGATAACGCTCCAATGAATGCCACCCATGGCCTCGTAATAGGCCTGAATATCGTCCAGCGGTGCCATCTCGCCACGGCGGTCATAAACTGAGCCCGGATAATCAGCCCAGCAGCGGGCGATCAGGCGGGACAGGCCATCGCCATCCTCAGCCCGGCTGGGCCGGATCACAGCTTCATCACTCATAACAATACCGCCGCAGCTAACCCAAGGAATGCCAGGAATCCAACCACATCCGTCACTGTCGTCAACAGCACCGTGGACGCGATGGCCGGGTCAATCTTCATCCGCTCCAGCACGACGGGAATAGCCGCGCCGAAAAGCCCAGCAGAGATCATATTGACGATCATTGCAACGCCGATCACACCGCCAAGCGCCTTATCACCGAACCAAACCCAAGCCATTCCGCCGGCCAAAACCGCGAACAGAAACCCGTTCGCCGTCCCCACGATTACTTCCTTGCTGACCAAACGAAGCGCATTGCCACGGCTCAATTCACGGGTCGACAGCGCGCGAACGACGACGGTTAGCGTTTGCGTTCCGGCATTTCCGCCCATGGAGGCGACAATCGGCATCAACACTGCCAACGCCACAATTTGCTGAATGGTCGCATCAAACTGGGAAATCACCAGGGATGCCAGCACCGCCGTTACCAGGTTAGTGAGCAGCCAGGGAAAGCGCGATTTCGCCGTTTCCATAGCGGCGCGATACAGATCATCCCCGGAAAGACCACCCATGCGCATCATGTCGTCTTCGTGCTCTTCATCGATAACGTCAACGATATCGTCAATCATCACGACGCCGATCAGCCGGCCCGTCTCATCGGTAACGGGAACGGAGACTGTGTCTTTCCGGCGAAACATATCCGCCAGTTCTTCCTGGTCCATATCGACCGGAACTGGCGTTACGTCGTCGTCCATAATGTCGCGGATGTGCACGCCGCGACGGCTACGCAGCAACCTAGAAAGTGCCAGCGAACCCAAGGGCCGATGGCGCGGGTCGACCACGTAGATATCATAAAATTCATCCGGCAGGTCGGGGCTGGATCGCATGAAATCAATGGTGTCGCCAACAGTCCAGAATGCCGGGATCGCCAGCAGTTCCCGCTGCATTAAGCGACCAGCGGAATACTCGGAATACTGCAAGCCACGCCGGATCAGAACACTGTCGACGTCCGGCAAACGGGCGAGTAGGTCCTCCCGCTGCGCCTCATCCAGGTCAGCAACGATATCCAGCGCGTCATCACTATCAAGCTGCTGGACAGCGTAGGCGAGCTCTTCAGGCTCTAGCTGCTCCAGAACCGCTTCACGAATATCGTCGTCGACTTCGGTAAAGGTTTCCGGATCGACGACATCTTTGACGGTTTGAACAAATTCTTCTCGGCGCTCTGGGTCAAGCGCCTCAATCAGATCCGCAATGTCAGCGGCCCACATGTCAGATGCGGCATCGCGCAGCCAACCCGTATCGCCAGCTTCAAGGCGGCCAACGACGTCTGCCACAAATTCTGAAGTAACACCCAGGTCGTCATCCACGACGGAACGCATTTCGACCGGATCAGCAGAGGTGTTCTCGGACGCCATCTCGACCCCCGGTATACCGGATGCGCTCAAAGGCGCTGGATATTTTCTCTAAAAATGGGGCAGCCAAAAGGACTGACCTCGAACTCTTTGCCTTTTCCTTCGGAAAGGACTTTGGTGCGGTCGAGAAGACTCGAACTTCCACGGGATATTATCCCACAGCGACCTCAACGCTGCGCGTCTACCAATTCCGCCACGACCGCTTATGTTCAATTGAGGGCTTCAATCGAACGAGGTGCGAACCGCTACCAGATGTTAGAACCAGGATCAAGCAGTGTGATGTCTAACAACGCAGAAATGCGGCAAAAAAACTTTCAATCCATCCAGAATCCCGAATGGCGGATTGATGATAGCCGCATCCCCTACCCAGACGCCGTCTCCGGGATGGAAGCCAGGGTTGCCGACATCCGAAGCGGTGCGGCCAGAGAACTTGTGTGGCTGACAGAACACGAACCGCTCTATACGGCTGGCTCCAGCGCTAATGCCTCAGAATTGCTAACGCCCAATCGCTTTCCGGTGTTCAAAACTGGGCGCGGCGGGAAGCACACATATCACGGCCCAGGCCAACGCATCGCCTACGTGATGATGGACCTAAAGGCCCGCAGCGGTGGCAAAGGACCAGACGTGCGCGGCTACGTTCATGCGCTGGAGGAGTGGGCGATTCTCACTCTCGCTCGGTTCGCTGTGAAAGGCGAGCGGCGGGAAGGCCGAATCGGTATCTGGGTCGATCTTGGCGGCGGAAATGAGGCGAAGATCGGCGCCATCGGCGTCCGCGTTCGGCGCTGGGTGTCGCTGCATGGCATGAGCTTGAATATTGAGCCCGACTTAGAACATTACGGCGGCATCATCCCCTGCGGCATCCAAGACTTCGGCGTGACGTCGCTCGCCGCGCTGGGCCAATACATAACCATGGCCGAAGTCGATATGGCGCTTAAGGAGACGTTCGCAGCCGCTTTTCAGGGCTTCGGCGTTTCAGACTGATTCCGCCAGACTGGCCAAGCGCCACGCCACCAATCACCAGCGCGGCACCCGCGATCTGAACGGGGCTCAACCAATCGCCTAGCCATACGGCTGAAATGCCAGCTCCAACGACGGGCGACAGGTAGAGATACAGCACCATTTTCGGCAGGCCGAGACGGCCAAGCCCGCCAGACCATGCTGCATTGCCAAGGCAGCCTACGACCAGCGCCAAGTGCAGGAATGAGAGACCAAGGGTCCAGTCGATCCGGCCCCAGCCGCCGTCCGTCATCCCTTCCCACCCGAATGGCATCAGTATGATTGCGCCCAATAGTGCCGCCCAGCCCGTCGTCGTCCAAGCGCCAAGGCGCATGACATAGGGCCGGGAGAGCAAGCCGAAAAGCGACCACACGGCGGCAATGAATACGAACAACATATCGCCAATAAACTGGTCGCCGCCTGCCATACCCTGCGGTATGAGACCATTGTTCACAACGAGATACACGCCGAGGAACGCAACGCCAGCGCCAACCCAGATCATCCGCCCGACGGATTGGCCCGCAATCAGCGCAAAGAACGCACCGAAAATTGGTGCCGTCGCCACCAGAATGACGGCCTTGGAGGGCGTCGTCATATCAAGCGCCATGGCCCAGACGCCCTGGAACAGAGTGTATCCAAGCAGCCCAAGTCCTGTCAGCGCCAGGAAGTCTTTCCGGCTGACAGATATCTGTCGGCCTGTACCGTGCGCCAGCAGCAACATCAGCGCGCCCGCTATCAGATAGCGGAAACAAGAGAAGGATACAGGGTCCACCGCCGAGATCAGCGGTTTACCAACGGGATAGGCAGAGCCAAACGTAATGGCGACAAACAGGCCCATCAAATGCCCAGACATCATACCGCTGGGTTTGGAAGGCACTTCTACCGTCAAGCTGCGCTGCCAGAATCGTCCAGGAAGCCCATCACCGCGTCGATGAACACGTCGTTCTTATCGCCCGCCACCATATGACCAGCGCCACCAACATCTACAAACTGGCCCCTGGGTGCCAGATCAATGAATTCCTGAGCCGTTTCAGGCGTCACCAGGTCCGACTTACCGCCGCGCACTAGCAATGCTGGCATGGACAGGCGGCGCGTGGCGGCTTTCAAGCGTTCAGGGTCACGATCATCCATGCGGGCGTCGATGTCCGTCATGAAGCCAGGGTCCCAGTGCCAATACCAGCGACCATCGCGCTGTTGGAGGTTTTTCTCCAGGCCTGCGGTAGATTTGGGGCGGGGCCTGTCTGGCAGATATGCGGCGACGTATTCCGCCACCTCATCCAGGGTCGCGAAGCCTTCAATCATGCGTTCTTGCATGAAATTGACGATTCGCTCGACACCAGCACGCTCTACAGTTGGCGTGATATCAACCAGAACGACAGCACGGGCAATGGATGCTGGATCATCGGCTTCACCGCAACCAAGCAATGTCGCCAACCCGCCGAGCGATGCACCGACAGACGCAGGCGGCGTCGCGAAGGATTCAGCGACCATGCGCATGTCCGTCGCAAAATCTGTAATCGCGTAGTCATTGCCCGGCGCCCAATCACTATCACCATGGCCGCGCTGATCGATGGCGACGGCATAGAAGCCTGCATTCGCCAGCGCCGTCGCCGCCCCGCCCCAGGCATGCCGCGTTTGCCCGCCGCCATGCAGCAGCAAAACAGGCGGGCGATCGCTAGCCCCATATGCATCCCCGCGCAGTACGACGCCATCGGCCATCTGGTATTCGACGGCAGTTGGGATCATCGGTTTTTGAACTCCGGCGTTTCCTTGGCGAGGAAGGCCTTGTATCCGGTTTGGAAATCTTCTGTGCCGAAGCATTGAAAGCCTTCGTCATATTCCGCAGCCGAAAGCGGCGTTGGATCACTAAGGCGCTTGATGAAGCGCTTGTGCCAGCGAGCGACTATGGGCGCACCTGTCGCAATGGTTTGGGCAGACTGCATGGCCGCGTCCGCAACCTCCTCATCAGCCACGATACGGGTGAGGACACCCTTGGCGAGGGCTTCCTCCGCATCGAATATACGGCCTTCGAACAGAACTTCCTTCGCTGCTGACGGACCAACGAGGCCGACCAGCGCTTCCAATTCTCCATACGCCATCACGAGGCCCAGGTTCTTGATCGGCGCGCCAAAACGACTGCTGGCGCCTGCGATACGAATATCGCAGCAGCCCGCAATCTCCATGCCGCCACCCACGCAAATGCCATGGATTTGCGCGACCGTTGGGGCCGGAAAGTCCTGCAGCGCGGTCAGCGTGTCATGCATGATCTGACCATAACTGCGGGCTTGCTCGACATTGCTGCGTTCATTGGCGAACTCAGAGATATCATTACCGGGGCCGAAGGCCTTTTCGCCCGCACCGCGTAGCATGAGGCAGCGGATATCGTCGTCTTTGGCTAATTCCAGTGCCAGATCGCCAAGCTGCTTCCACATGGGCTTGGTGAGCGCGTTCAGCTTCTCCGCACGATTAATGACGAGACGGACGATGTGGGGAGCGGGGCGTTCAACCAGGATTTCTTCAGGCATTGGGGCGCGCCTCCGGTAAGGCCACGCCAAGCTTTTCAGCGAGCGGGGTCAGGCTGGGGAGGATTGACGGGTGCAGCAGCACGCCATCTGCCAGTGCAGCACGTTTGCGGCTAAGCGCACCGTCGCCGGGCATGCGGGCACCGGATGTGCCGGGGATTGGGCGGGCGGCGCGGCAGGCATCTGCCAGGAAGCCGGTTTCGTGCTCAAACGCGTCCCGGCCACCAAAGGCTTCGGGGTCTATCACCTGCACATAAACCGATGCGCCCCACTGCGTTGGCGCTTGTGAACGGCCAAAGCCGTTTAGGCCGGATGTCAGCGCTTCCACCATCAGCCCAAGGCCAAAGCCTTTGTGGCCACGGTCCATGCCGCCGAGCGGCAGAAATGCGCCGGGGGGATCGGTGAAGAGCGCTTCTGGATCGTCCGTCGCCTTCCCGTCCGCGCCGATCAACCATTCGCCCGGCAACCGCCCGCCTTCGCTCTTGGCCCGCATCGCAAGGCCCATGGTAGTGCCGGACGCGGAGATATCAATCAGCACAGGATCACCGCTGGTCGGGTAGCCGAACGCGATAGGGTTCGGCGTGAACAGTGGTTCCGTCGCGCCGAATGGTGCTACGGCTTTCACCGATGGGTCAGAACAGACCAACAGCACCACCAGCCCTTGATCCGTCGCGATCTCAAGAAATGCGGCTAAGCAGGCGATGTGATGGGAGCGGCGGATCGAAATCGCCGCCAGCCCATGTTCTTTGGCTCGTCGGCTGGCCTCATCCACGGCCTTCCATGTCAGCCACACGCCAGAGAGATACTGACCATCCCAAACGCTGACGACCGTTTTGTCAGAGATAACATCAACCTCCCCCGAGGCCGGCATTTTCCCCTCCAGCAGATTATTCAAATACCCCGGCGCCTGCGCCATCCCATGGGTATCATGCCCCATAAGGTCCCCCTCGACGAGGTACTTGCCAACGACTTCAGACCGATCTTGCGGCATGCCAACGGCGGTGAAGAGAGCGGCGGTGAAGGTGATCAAGGAGGCGGCGTCAAAGCGGGGCTGGGTCATAAGGCGTTCCATCGTATTTCGTCACTAATCGTTATGCCGGTAGCCATGGGCACGGCGCAAGCGTTGCCCTCTCGGTTGGCGCTTCAAACGATACCTATGAGGGATCCAAGAACTAACAGTGCGATCAAGAAAAAGAGGCACATTTGCAATAACTTGGAAATCCAGGAAATCCAAAACCAACTCCCAAGTGCCTCTCGCACAAATGGTTTCGGGATCGGAAAAACTGCATGCTGGAATTCTCTAAGGGTCAAATTTAGCGGCAATCTTCCTTGAGCTTGCTCATACCGTTTTCGTTTGATGTAACTATCTACAAGTAAGAAAACTATGACGCATAAAAATTCCGAAAACATTACTGTAATTACAGGCTGTGAATTTCCAATTTTACTCTGCCTTTTCTAATAATAGAGATATCGCTTCATATTATTGTCTATTATAGCAAAATATTCTGCCGTGGTACATGTACCATATTCATTCGTATATTTAATTTCTTTATGTAATCGCTGGGAATTAAACGTACTTGAGCGGCATCAAACCACCTTCCGCTCCACAAACCTCGCAATCGCCGCCTCGCTGTACCCAACTGACGCCAGCAGTTCCGCATTGTGCTGCCCAAGCGTTGGCGCATGGCCGAATTTGGGTTTGTAGTCGGAGAATTGCCAGGGGGTGCCGTGGACTTTCAGGTCTTCGCCGATTTCGGGGTAGGGGACGGTGTCGATGTAGCCGTTGGCTAGGTTGTCGACGTCGTTGGAGGCTTCTAGCAGGGTGTTGACGGGGGCGGCGACGATATCTGCGCCGCGGAGGATTTTCAGCCAGTGGTCGCGGGGGCCGGTTTTGAACATGTCGCGGAGTGCGCCGAGGATCAGGTTCTTCTTTTCTTCGCTGACGAGCGCCAGGCCCAGGTCATCCGCACCGCGAGCGACCAGGGTGTCCCAGAAACCGCATGCTTCTAGCGCCTTTCGCCAATCTTTTGCGTCCAGTTGGAAGACGATGGGCTTGCCGTCGCAATCGTCCAATGTTGCGGCGATGCCAGGCCGTTCGCGGGTGCCGTTGATGCGGGCACCAGTGATAGGGTTCTTGTTGCGCCACATGGTCGTCGTCAGCGTCCAGCCCATCAGGCGGACGGCGGAGCCTGCAAGCGATGTTTCGATTTTCTGGCCTTTGCCCGTCTGCTTGGCCTGATGGAGTGCGGCCAAAATGCCGCCGAATGTGAGGATCGCGCAGGTTTCATCTGCGACGGATACAACGCCCGTCCGCATACTCTGCCCCGGCGTCGAATAGGCTTCCGCAATGCCGCTTAGCGCCTGGCCGACAGCGTCCGTTCCCGGCAAATCCGCGTGCGGGCCGTTTGGGCCGTAGGCTGAAACGGAGGCATAGACGATGGCAGGGTTGATCGCCTTTAGCTGCTCATAGCCGAAGCCATTGCGTTCAGCCGCACCGGGGCGGAAGTTCTGGCCGAAAATGTCTGCCGTCTTCAAAAGCTTATATAGAATTTCGCGCGCTTCTTCAGTCTTCAGGTTCAGCGTCAGACTTTTCACGCCGCGATTATTGGTTTCGAAGAAGGAGGAGATTTGGCCATTCTCGCCTTTGATCTCGCCCGCCTTACGAGAGGGATCGCCAGCGCCCGGCGCTTCGATTTTGATGACCTCCGCGCCCAAATCTGCCATCATCATATAAGGCACGGTGCCAGCCTGAGCGGTGGAGCATGCAATTGCACGCACACCTGCGAGCGGGCCAGATTCATTTGCCATCAATTGAGGCTCCTAAGATTTGGCGCGCCGCGCCTTTCGCTTTCGAAAATAGCTGACCAGATAGGGCTGGGAAATCCCCAACACCGCTAAGATCAGGAAGAATGCAGCGAGAGGCTGAACGAGGATTTGCGTCCAGTCGCCATCAAATATTTTGAGCGAGTTCTGCAGGTTCGTTTCCACCATCTCACCAAGGATCAGCCCGATAGCGACCGGTGCCACAGCAAAACCGAACCGGCGGAATAAGTAGCCGATCACCCCAAAGATCAGCGCGATGTATACATCCAGCATGGATTGCGCGAGCGAATAGGCGCCAAGCACACTGAATGCGAACACAATCGGCCAAAGAATGCCGCGCGGCACCAATGTCACTCGCGCAAACAGCTTCGCCGCGAATAATCCAAGCGCAAAGAACATAATGTTAGCGACCAGCATGGCGCCGAAGATTGAGTAAACCTTGTCGATCTGCTCCGTGAAGAGATGGGGGCCGGGGCGGAGGCCATGGACCATCAGCCCGACCAGAATAACTGCCGTCGTTCCTGACCCCGGAATGCCAAGCACCAATGTCGGCACCATGGCACCGCCGGTTGCGGCATTGTTGGCAGCCTCTGCGCCCGCGACACCTTCCACTGCGCCCTTGCCGAATTCCTCCGGCGTTTTCGACCAGCGCTTCGCTTCACTATAGCCAATCATGGAGGCTACGGTTGCACCCTCCGCCGGGAGAATGCCGATGAACGTGCCGATGCCGCAGGACCGCAATACGGCTTTCCAGATCTTCTTGTAATCCGCCATGGACGGCAGCTTTACGGCCTTAATCGGTATCCGTTCCATCACCGAATTCAAGGACTTCGACTGCACCAGAAGCTCACTGAGCGCGAACATACCAACCAGTACGGGAATAAAATTCAGGCCTTCATAGAGCTCATAATTATCGAACATGAACCGCTCGGTGCCGGTGATCGCATCAGCACCAATTGTGGCAAGCCAGACGCCGAAAAGCCCACCAATCAGGTTCTTGATCGCACCGCCTTCGCTGATCGATGCCAACATCGATAGCCCAAACACAGTGAGTGCGAAATACTCCGGCGGTCGGAACTCGTAAGCGACGCGCGCCAGCATTGGTGCCGCAATCGCAAGCACGAAGATTGAGAAAACACCCCCGACAGTACTGGCGACAACGGCAATGCCAAGCGCGCGCCCGGCCTCTCCGCGCTGCGCCAGCGGATAGCCGTCCAAACAGGTGGCAGCGGCGGCAGCGGTGCCGGGCGTATTGATCAAAATAGCCGTGATGGCACCAGCAAAAGTGGCGGAGACATAGATTGTTGTCAGCACCGCGATCGCCGGCACGGGCTCCACGGTAAGCGTAAACGGCAGCAGCAATGCCGCGCCCGTTGTAGCCCCGAGACCGGGCAGAGCGCCGATGATCACGCCGATGACCGTTGTCCCCAGGATCAGCGCCATCAAATAGGGATCACCGAAGACGGAGAACATTGCGCTGGTTGCTTCCGCGAACATGCCCCTGTCCTACCCGTAGTACCAATCGGTGAAGAGGCCGCGCGGGAAGCGGACTTCGAGCACCAGGTCAAAGCTGAAGAAAATCATCGATGTCGTGACAATGGCGAGCACCGCCGCAACCCAAACCCGTCGCTCACCCCAGATGATAGAAAGGGCGAACATCGTGACCATTAGGCCAATCATGATGTCGACAAACGTGGCAAGGAAATAGAACACCCCAAACAACACGGCACTGGCCCAGGTTTGATAGGGCTCCCAGTCGCGACGGCTCGCTGGTTTGGAGAGAACTTGCGCGATCAAGCCGATATTCAACACGGCGACGACGGCCATCAGGAATATTGGAAAGACGCGGGGCTGCATTGAATCCCCGACAATCAGCGGCAAGGCTTCGTCAAATGTCGTCGAAACATATGAGATGACGCCGCAGAACAGAAAAATCAAAGCGGGGACGCAATAATCCCCCCACCCGAGGCCAGGCGTCGGCCCAGCTGCAGCATCGTCAGTACCGGGCGACGTTTCCGCCGCCCGGTCGCTGTCGTTTAGGTTGGTCATAACCTCGTCAGCATGAAATGGCCGGCTTACTTAACCAGACCCATTTCTTTCGCCGCCGGAACCAAGTCCGACAGTAGCTGCTTCATCTGCGCACCCCAGGCTTCCGCTCCAAGCACCGATGTTTTATCCAGACCAGATGCACCGAGATAAGCCTGATAGACACTGTGGTCCATGGCTTTCAGCAGACCATTCTCAAGATAGGCCGCGTTCGCATCAGACACGCCAGAGTGGGTAACGAAACCACGGACGGTCGCAAATTCTACCGGCACGCCCATTTCCTTCGCCGTTTTAGCGTCGGGGATTGGTGCCATACGATCTGCGGCCAGCACGACCATCGGGCAGATATCGCCCGCGTCGATTTGAGCAGACGCTTCAGAGAGGTTCAGGACGCCAACGTCAATCGAGCCAGCAACGAGCTGCGTCGCCAATTCCCCACCACCTTTGAATGGCACGATAGCCGGTTGCATCGCCTCTGCGCGCTTGGCGAAGATATAAGCGGTGATGTGATCCAGGCCGCCAATATTCGTTGTGCCAAATTTCAGCTTCGTGCTGCGCACGCCTGCCAAGAATTCGTCAGAGTTTTTGTAGGGAGACTTTTTACAGTTCACCATAAGGATCTGCGGGTCATTGGTACCGCGCGCGATCGGGCGCATATCCTCAAGCTTGAGCTTGCTTTTGCCCAGAGCCATCGTCAGCGCGTGACCATTGGTGAAGGTCATGATGGTGTAGCCATCAGACGGGCGCGAGCTGAAATACTGCATCGCTAACGCGCCGTTGCCGCCACGCTTGTTCACAACAACCATGTCTGTTTTCAAGACGCGGCGTGAGCGCAGCATCATCATACGGCTGTTGACGTCCGTACCGCCGCCAGCGCCGGCGTGGGTGATGACCTCAATCGTCTTGGACGGATACTTGTCATCCGCGAATGCGGCTGTCCCGATAACGGCTGTCGCGGCTGCGACGGTCGCGATTTTCACGAAACGCATAATTCTCTCCCTCAAGCGCGCCGATCTTTCGCCGGCTGCATGTTCGTTGGTTCAAGCGCCGAATCTTCAGGCAATTGCTGTTTGCAAATGCCTAATTCGTACGCACACCCAAAAGCTTCCTCGTCTCAATCACGATGGTCAATTGATTCGGTCATGTTGCAGGCCAGGCTAAGGCGCTTACGATGGCTTTGAAACCAATGTGAATGCAGGGCTGGACATGGCTGAAACTGAGACATTTTCTTATATCGTAGTGGGTGCTGGATCAGCCGGTGCGGCATTGGCGAACCGACTTTCCGCAGCGCCAGAAAATAAAGTCCTGCTGCTGGAGGCCGGTCCCGCCAGCCATCGCTGGAGCCGCATTCCTGTCGGCTATGCCAAAATGTTGAAGGATCCCACTGCCAACTGGTGCTACGAATCCACGCCGGAAGAAGGCACCGGCAACCGCGCCCTGCCAGCGCCACGTGGACGGATGCTTGGCGGTTCCTCATCCATCAACGGCCTGGTTTTCGTGCGCGGCCAAGCCCAGGATTATGATACCTGGGCGCAAATGGGGAACCGTGGCTGGGGCTACCGGGACGTGCTGCCCGTGTTCAAACGCTTGGAAAGCTACGAAGGTGGGGCGGATGAATTTCGCGGCGATTCAGGCCCGCTCCGCGTGACCAACCCGGATGAGACCGGCCCACTCTATGATGCATTGATTAAGGCCGCTGGCGAGGCTGGCGTGCCCCACAATCGGGACTATAACGGCGCCGTTCAAGAAGGCATCTCCATGAGCCAGGCGACGATTTCTGGCGGCAAACGGATGAGCACGGCGGCCTGCTATTTGGACCCAATCAAGCAGCGCCCCAATCTTAAAATACAAACGGACGCGCTGAGTGAGAGCCTCATACTGGAAGGCAAACGCTGCGTCGGCGTGCGCTATTTTGTGAAAGGTGAAAGGCGTGAAGCCCGCGCGCAAGGTGAGGTTATCGTCAGCTGCGGCTCCTTCAATTCCCCGCAATTGCTAGAGCTTTCAGGTATTGGCCAGCCGGAACGCCTGAAAGACCTTGGAATTGAGGTTGGTCACGCCCTGCCCGGTGTGGGTGAAAATTTGCGCGATCATTTCGCCCCCCGCACACGTTGGGCCATCACCGCTAAGGGCTACACCTATAATGACCGGGGGAGAGGCCTTGGCCTGTTCGCCCAGGCGATGAAATACGCATTCCAAAAGAAAGGCATGCTCGGCATCCCGGCAGCCCCCCTTCGCGCCTTCGTTAGAAGCCGGGAAGGCCTGGAAGCGCCAGACCTCCTGCTCGGCTGGGTGCCAATGCTGTATGAGCTGAATCGCAATGGCGGACCGAAGCTGTCTAAGCAATCCGGCCTCACTTGCTATGCCCACGCCATGCGCCCTGAGAGCAAGGGCAGCGTGCATATCAAAGATGCACGGGCCGGTGTGCAGCCAGACATCCGCTATAATTTCCTGTCCTCCCCGGCAGACCAGGACCTGACAGTCCAAGCGATTCGTGTCGCCCGCGCGATTATGACAGCACCCGCAATGGCTGAGCTTGGCGTTACGGAACTTCTGCCTGGCAGCGGTGAGACCAGCGACGACGCGATCCTGCAATGGGCCCGCGCTTTCGGCGAGACCACATATCATCCCGTCGGCACCTGCAAGATGGGTTCCGACCCTATGGCCGTTGTTGATGATCGGCTAAGGGTTCGCGGGCTGGACGGCCTCCGCATCGCAGACGCCTCCATCATGCCGACGCTGATTTCCGGCAACACCAATGCACCCAGCATCATGATCGGTGAAAAAGCATCTGATCTGGTGCTGGAAGACGCCGCCTGAATACCTGCTAAATCATGCCGGCATCCCGGACTGCTGCCCGGTATGTCCTGCTGACAGGGATTTCTTGGCCGGTGGATAGAGACAGAAACATCCGGCTACCATCACGGCGCACGCCTTCAACAGCCGTGCGCGCAACCCAGTGGGATCGGTGAACCTGCAGTCCATCCGCGTCGCCCAATTCTTCCAGGGCGTCGGCGAAGCGCAGCAGCACCAGGGTCGCCCCTTTGGCTGTTTCGACCTCAACATAATGATCATTCATTGAGAGCCGGATCAGCGCGCCTCGCAGTTCTGGCGGCTAACGGCGCAACAAAGGCGTACCGACAGCGCCAATTTCTGCTGATGGCGCTGGCTGTGGCTCTGGGGCTTGTTGCCGCCGTGAGATGGCAATGCAGATGCACCCAAGCGTCAATGTGATCACCAAGACAGAGCCAAAGAGCGACAGAACAGGCACCATCTCCACAATATTTGGCCTGAAGACGACATTGGCGACATATACGGCCAGGGTCGCGAGGAAACTGATTGCACCCGCGACCAGCAGCACGACTGGGGCAAGCGGTTTCTTGTTCGCGCTCGCCCACATCGCCGCCGCTTGGAACGCAACCGCACTCATCGACCAGTTCACGATCATGATCGCGCCCCAGTACAGAATTCGCTGGCCAAGCGGCATGTCGTAATACGTGCCGAACGGGCCGATATGCACAAACAAGCCAATGCCGGTGACCTAACCGTCACGCTTGAGAACGTCGCGAACGCGGATAGTGCCTTACTGGTTGGCGTTCATACCAAAAGCGCTGACTTCTCTGATGACGCGTCACGCGTGACTGGCCAAATGCAGGCTGCGAAAGCTGGCAAAGTCACAGTCCATTTCAAAAACCTGCCTGCAGGCCGCTACGCGATTGCACTTTTCCACGACGCGAACGGCAATGGCAAATTGGATAGCAACCGCCTTGGCATTCCTGTTAAAGGTATTGGCTTCTCCAATAACGCAACCGGCAGCTTTGGCCCGCCAGCATTTGCGAAAGCCGCGTTTGATGTACCGGCAGACGGCACCATCACCCAATCCATCAAACTAGTGTATTGAGGGCCATACCCTTGATTACACGACGCAATTTGCTGAGCGGCATGGCCGCAGCGGGGCTGATGCGCGGCCTGCCTTATGCTGGGCCAAGTGCTGTGGCCAAAGCCCAAGATGATTGGGCCAGACTGTTCAAGGACGCCCTGGCTGATAATCCGCTGCTGCTTGGCTGGCAGGGCGTTGGTGGCGCGCCGTTGGAGAGTGGTGCGCTCGATATCACCGGTGCGTGGCCGAAGGATTTATCAGGCCGCTTCTTTCGCAATGGGCCTGCGATCCATGAACGCTTCGGTCAACGGTCCCGCCACTGGTTTGATGCAGACGGCATGATCCAGGAATTCCGCATCGCCAATGGCCAGGTCCGCCACCGGGGGCGCGTGATCGATACGCCGAAGCGCCGACAGGAAACAGCGGCCGGCAAGAAACTGTTTAACGGGTTTGGAACCCATGTCAGCGGCGGCCCTGCCGTGCGTGGGCCGGATGCACTCAACACGGCAAACATCAGCACGCTTCATCACGGCGACGAGCTGATGGCGCTTTGGGAAGCAGGATCTCCAACCCTGATCGATGCGGATACTTTGGCCGCAAAAGGCTTCAAGCAATTGCTGCCTGACCTGAAAGGCGCGCCATTCACTGCCCACCCCAAAACGGACCCCGATGGCACGCTTTGGGCGTTTGGCTATTCCGCCCTGCCGCGCCCAATACTGCTGCTCTATCACATCGGTCCCCGCGGTGAGGTGAAGTCCGAAGCCGCCGCAAAAGTGGACTATACCGGCCTGCCCCATGATTTTGTCGTCACGGCAAAGCACGTAGTGATTATTTTGCCGCCACTCGTTCTGGATCGGGATGCGCTGCAGGAACCAGGAGCCATATTCCTGGACGCCCACAGATGGCAGCCGGAACTAGGAACGCGCGTGCTCATTGCGGACAAGAATGACCTGTCGAAGCAGCGCTGGGCACAGCTCCCGCCAGGGTTTTTCTTCCATCACGGCAATGCTTGGGAAGAAGCGGACGGGACCATCCGGCTCGATCTCTGTTGGTCAAAAGGGCCAGACCTGCTGTTCGGCGCACTGCGGAATGTCATGCGTGGTGACATCACGCCTGCAGGGAATGGGGCACCCCACTATGCGAGCGTTATGGTACCACCGGGCCGCGATGGTGTGATTGAGATGTCTAGCGATGTCATGGAGTTCACTAAGGTCGCTCCCAACGTTGTCGGCCAGCGCCACGACCATGTTTACGGCCTAAGCGCCGCTGCTGCTGACACATTCCCATTTAATCGGCTTGTGAAGCGCAATCTGGCTTCGGGTGCGACAGATATCTATGGGTTTGGAGACCACATTATTGCGGAGGAACATGTGTTCGTCCCCCGACCCGACCAAAAAGCGGAAGACGATGGCTGGCTGATCGGCACACACTTGGATACGCAGAAAGCCGCCACCAATCTGGCCGTGTTCGACGCGAAGGCGATTAGCGACAGGCCGATCGCAACAGCAGCGCTGCCCTACCCGCTACCGCTCGGTTTCCATGGAATATTCGTGGCAGACGACTAACCCGCCGCGCAGTTAGCGACCCGGCTCAATCGTGGGGATGGCTTTAGCGACCTTCTCACCGGGATCAGAGAAAATGATCGTGAAAGAACGCGATTCGCCCGGCGCAAACGGCCCACCGCCAACAAGCTGGCGTTTGTCGCGAACAATGCCACCCTGCTTATCCAGCAAACGGACACGGATATAGGCGTCAGGCCGTTCGCTTGACGCCTTGCTCGTGACCTCACCCGTCACTTTCAGGTCATATCCACCCGCCGCAGAAGCAGCCCAAGCATGGGTCAGCTTCGAGGATTCAAGGCCACCCGCATCAGACCCTGGCTTTTCAGCCGGCGCCTCGGGGGCTTTACTCATGGCTGGATTAGCGGGGTCTGGGGTCATGGCAGGCTTGGCATCGCTAGAAATGCCAATCGCCTCGTAAATTTTGGCAGATGCAGGCCAAACGGATTTGACCGTGTCGGACGCCAAAACGAATCCGGCCAGCAATGCGATCACCAACATCGCGAGCGCCGCCCAACCCATCCATCGGCTGCGCGGACGATCAACAATCGGCGCGGGTGACCTGTCACGTGGGACTGGATCAACCTGCACAGGCTTCGGGCGGCTTGGCGGATCTACATGGGGTGCGGCAGATGTCGGCGCTTCAGTTGCTGCTTCAGCCGCAACCGATTCGTCCGGCGCATCGTTAGCATCAGGCGCTGGAGCCGATGGAATGCCTTCGGTTTTCCAAATGGTTTCACAGCGCGCACAGCGCACACGCCTGCCGTCCTGGCCGATCTTTGAATCGGGTACCAGGTAGCGAGCGTTACAATTGGGACATGCAATCTGCATACGCGTCCAACGGCTCTCCCATGATAAGGATTTCCTGTATAGGAATAGGCGACCCTGGGAGGCAAGGCGGTCGACGTATGCATACTAAGCGTCATGAAGCGTCTGCGCCATTGTTTGATGGCCTTTCGCCAAAAGATACATCCGCGCCAGCAGCATGGCTCGCTGGCGTGACGCTGACCTATGGTGATGCGCCACCGGTCCTGAATGGCTTGAATCTTGCGATTCCCGCAGGTGCCTTCCGCTATTTGATTGGCCCAAGCGGGGCTGGAAAGTCATCGCTTTTGCGGCTGATTTATTTGGGCCAGCTGCCGTCTGCAGGCCGGATTGAGCTTTTTGGAACGGATACAGCAGGGCTTTCGCCCGGCAAACTTGCGACGCTGCGTCGCAAAGTCGGCGTCGTTTTTCAAGATTTTCGCCTGCTGGAAGGCCTCCCGCTGCTGGACAACATCGCCCTGCCCCGCTTGATCGCAGGTGCTGCAGTGAATGAAGCGCGGGCTGAAGCGGCTGAATTGCTGGAATGGGTGGGTTTGTCGGAACGCTCCAACGCCCAACCGCAAAGTCTGTCTGGTGGCGAGCAGCAACGCGCCGCGATTGCCCGTGCGGTCATCAGCCGACCCAGCTTAATTGTCGCCGATGAGCCGACCGGCAGCGTTGATGACGCCATGGCAGACCGGTTGATGGCGCTGTTTGAGGAATTAAACCGCCAGGGGGCGGCTGTCGTAATGGCCACCCACAGCCTCACGCTGATAGACAGGTTCCCGCACCCAACGATTCGTCTCGGCGATGGCCAAGCGCACGAATCCGCGCCATGAACATAATCTCGCTCCTCCAAAAGCTCAGCCCCTTTGGCCGCGAAGAAAGTGCGGCCGCCGTCGCTGCAGGCGCGCTTTCTGGCGATTCGGCAGGGCGTATCCTGCCCTATGCAACAGCGCTGATGGCATTTCTGGCCGCACTCGCGTTGGCAGCAGCACTCAGTGTTGGCGACGCCGCAACCCGATGGTCCGCCGGGTTTGGCGGCGGATTAACGATCCAACTGGGAGCACCGCCTGCCAAAGCCGCTGACCCTCTGCCTCGAATCGTCGAAATGCTGCTCGCCACCCCAGGCGTGGCGACCGTTAGCGAGACGCCAGAAGAAGATATCAACCGCCTGCTCGCCCCCTGGCTTGGTGGCCTGGTTGATCTGGAAGGCCTGCCAAAACCACGGTTCCTTGAAGCGACGTTAGCGCCCGGCGCCAGTCTGGACGCCGGGATTGTCGAGGCCCGTCTGCGCGAAGCAGACCCGAATGTGAAGGTCGATGACCATGACGTATGGGCCGAAAAACTGTCGGAATACGCCCGCGCCGTCGCCCGAACAGCTTGGGTGGCCGCGTTGTTGATCGGCATCATCAGCGCCGCTGCCGTCGCCGCTGTCGCCGCCGCGCGCATGGCGATCCACGCAGATGCGATTCGCTTGCTTCGACAATTGGGCGGGACGGACAGGTGGATTTCCGGCCTGATCGCACGCGCATCCCTACGCCAAGGCCTCATCGGCGGCGTTATTGGCGTGGGCTTGGCTACACTCGCCGTTTTCTTGGTTGAACGGGCTGCGGAAGGGGCAAGCGCGCTTCTACCGACCCCGCGTCTGGATGGCTGGGCCTGGGCGGCGCTGGCCATTCTTCCGTTGGGCGCTGGCGCCGTCGCAGTCGCCGCTGCACGAATCGCCGCACTGCTGTGGCTTAGGCGGCGATAATGGCCTTCCTCAAACGCCTGGTCGTGCGAACAACGATTCTGCTCCTCGTGTGTTTCGTCTGGTTTTGGTTCAAGGCATCAGCCACACCGCCGCCAGCCCCCGCCAAAGTGGACGCGATCGTCGTCCTAACCGGCGGATCAGCCAGGGTCGCGTCCGGATTGCAGCTTTTGGTTGATGACGCTGCCGAACGGCTGTACATATCCGGCGCTGGGGAAGATGTGACCGTTGCGGACCTGCTGGCGCAATCGCCTGAGATCACGCTTCCAGACCCGACTTACGTGACCCTGGGCAGTGCCCGTGACACCCAGGAGAACGCTGCCGAGTCGGCCGCATGGATCGCAAGCAACGGCGTTCAAACCGTCCGGCTCGTCACCAGCTACTATCATATGCCCCGCGCCACGCTGCTGATGGAAGACGCAGCCCCAGATGTCACATTCTACCCAAGCCCAGTGGAGCCGGAGACGATCAACCGGAAGAATTGGTGGAAGTCCGTGCGGGGATTCGGCGTGATCGGGCGGGAGTTCCTGAAATTCCTGGCGGCTAAAACGGGCCTGATCTAATGGGCTTTATCCGCTCCGTTCTCTTCAACATTACATTCGGTGTGCTAACGCTCGTGATGGCTATTGCGGGCTTGCCACTGTTCCTCGGCCCCCGCCCTTGGATGGATTTTTATGGACGATTGTGGGCCAAAACCTGCCTCTGGTTGCTGAAACATATTGTCGGACTGGATTACGAAATCCGGGGTGCCATCCCAACGGGTGCCTGCTTGATCGCTGCCAAACATCAATCCGCCTGGGAGACGTTGGCGCTGGCGGCTTTGCTGCCAGATTCAACCTTCGTGCTGAAGCGTATTCTGCTTTGGACGCCGCCTTTCGGGCCGTATATGGCCAAAGTTGGGATGATCCCGATTGATAGGGATGGTGGTTCCAAAACTGTCCGCAAGATGCTGGCGGCGGCGCGTGCGATGATAGCGGCGGACCGGCCAATCGTAATTTTTCCAGAAGGTACACGTCGTGCGCCCGGCGCACCGCCAGCCTATCACCCAGGCGTGGCGGCCCTATACCGGGGCCTAAAAGCACCCGTGACGCCTGTCGCCGTCAATTCTGGTCTTTATTGGCGACGGAATGCGTTCACCAAGCGACAGGGTACTGTAATATTGGAGTTTCGCGAGACCATACCGCCCGGTATGGACCGTAAGTCATTCATGCGCCAACTCGAAAACAGTATTGAGACGGCGACGGTACGGCTCGTCGAGGAGGGCGAACAGGACGGCAGGGTCATCGGGCAGTAGGTCCGCAGCCGCGAGGTCAGCCCGCAGCCCCGGCTCCCCTGCACCCATCGCTTCCATTCGATCCAGCCCGTTCGCCAGATAATCCCGCGCCCGCCCAGCTCGGCCCCGCCCGCTGGCGATCGCCGCGATCCGCACATCCGGGTTCAAGCGGCTGGCATAAGCAACGTCATCTCTGTCGACAGTGAACGTCAGTGCTGAATGATCGCCCAGCGCACTTGTTGTTTCCACATGGGCCGGTTGGTAGATCGGGTAAATCAGCTCTCGTTGGAAAAGATACGCGATGACTTGGCGGCGATTCTCTGGCGCCACTTCAAACACGACGCCTCGGCAGGCCGTGCTCGCTGCTGCTTCGTCCAGGCCAAACACCAGCCCTGGCCGCTCCGGACTGCCGCGATAGGCTGATGACCAAACGCACAGACTCCGCTGATGCCCAAGTGCCAGCCCTGGCGCATGGCGCACATACGGAAAATCAGGCCGCCACATCAGTGAGCCATAGCCGAACACATAGAGCGGTCTTGCAGGAGAAGTCTGTCGGGACAAAGGCGGCGATTCCGTATCGGCGGGAAACGCTCTATATCACGCTATCAATTGAGGGCCGAACTTGGCTCTCATGCTTACAAACGCCAAAGTCAGGAATGCCATGCGCCGCAGACTCCTTCTAACAGCGCTGAGTTTGATTGTTCTGATGGTCGTCGGCGCGTGGGCAGGGTGGTGGTTTTTTCTGGCAACCTATGGCCAGCGCGTTGTCGCAGCATCGAATGCAGAGGGCAGCGAGCCACGCCTGACTTACACCGCCATCGAATGGTTTGGGTTCCCCTTCACCGTCGGCATACGCCTGCGGGATGCGGAGATGACCGGTGCCTGGGGTGCAGGTCAGGTTAAACTCGCCGCCGCCGTCGCCGAAGTCTCCGCCCGGCCGTGGCGACCGCGCGATATGGCGATCCTCTTGCCGGAAGGCCTCGGTTGGGTAACGACGGCTCCCAGCCCTGCAAATCGCCAGTCCGGCCAAGCCGTTCGGGCAACAGGGCGCGCCGGACCCGATGTTTCAGGCAATGGCAGGAATATCGCAAACCCGCTCTGGGCAATGGAATTGAACTTAGAGGATGTCAGCCACAGCCTCGCCTATACCAATGTCGGCCCGCTGCTAGCAGAACGCGGGCGCATCTACTGGACCAAGCTGGATGGCTCGCCGCCCACCAAATCTGAGATCGAAATAGGGTTTGCAGATATGACCTTCCCCTCAGGCGCGCTCTTCGGGCAACAGGCGAAGCAGGCTGATGTCTCACTGACACTTACCGGTGCCTTTCCATTCAGCGGCACGCCTAAAGCCATCAAAGCCTGGCGAGCAGAAGAAGGGCGGATAGATATTCGCTCCTCCCGCATACGCTGGGGCGCACTTGATGTAACGGGGACCGGTGCCATCGGCCTTGACGCTGCCTACCGACCCGCTGGTGGCATCACGCTGCGGCTCGCGAAAGGGGACGCCGTGATCGACCGGCTGACAGCGCTTGGGCAATTGAATGCAACTGCCGCTGCCGCCGCCAAGACCGTCCTTGCCTTTGCGTCACTCAGTGCGACGGATGGGCGGGCCGCAGCACCCGTCACTCTAACCGATGGCGAAGCGGCCATCGCCGGGTTCACGCTTGGCCCCCTTCAACCGGTATGCGCCTGCGAGTAGCGCTCTCCCTCCCCACCGGCTTATGATGTTCGCCATCGAACAGATTTGATTGGGAGAGAGCCGCATGGCGCGCGCGTTTGAAGGCATCCGGGTAATTGATTTCACACAAGTTCTGGCAGGCCCGTTCTGCGCCGAACAATTGGCGCTGCTCGGCGCTGACGTCATCAAGATTGAGCAGCCAGGGCGAGACGGCAAAATGGGCGGTGATCAAGGTCGCGGCATTATGGCGGACAGCGATATCGGCAAGCTTGGCATGTCTGCGATTTTCCTCAGCGTCAATGCCGGAAAGCGCTCCATCGCGCTTGATCTGAAAGCGCCAGAGACCAAGGAAATTCTGGAAAAGCTAGTGGCGAGTGCGGATGTCATCGTGCAGAACTTCAAGGCTGGTGCCATCGATAAGCTTGGGTTCGGCTATGAGTGGGCCAAGACCGTGAAGCCAGACATCGTTTACTGCTCCATCTCCGGCTATGGCCAAGACGGCCCTTATGCTGGCGCACCCGCTTATGACGGTGCCATCCAGGCGACATCCGGCATGATTGCGCTGACAGGCCACCCTGAATCCGGCCCCACCCGCGTCGGCTTTAACGTTGTTGATATGGCGACAGGCATGACGGCGGCGTTCGCCGTTGCGTCCGCACTGTTCCGCCGAAGCCAGACGGGCGAAGGCCAGCATCTGGACGTAGCAATGCTCGACACCGCCATCACAATGGCCGCGCAGCCGTTTGTGAATTACAAAGCGACCGGCGAAGTTCAACCGCTGATCGGCAACTCATCCCCAGCGTTCCTGCCAACGGCGGGCCTATTCGAGACCGGCGATGGGCGCTTGATGATCAGCGCGCTGACAGATGGCCATTGGCGCGGATTCTGTAAGGCGATTGGCCGGGATGACCTGGCTGAAGACCCCCGCTTTGTTGATACCGAAAGCCGGAGGGCCAACGGCGCCCAGGTCAAGATTGAGATGGAAGCCGGGCTCGCCAGCGCCGACGCCTTCGAGTGGGAAAAACGCCTAGCCGCCTGTGGCGTCCCCGCTGCACCGCAGCTGCCCGTCAATGAAGTGCTGGATCACCCAGCCTTGGCCCACAGGGATGTACTGCTTGAATTTAACGACATTCCAGGCATCGAACGCCCGCTCATGGGCATCGGCACTGGGTTCAAAGCCAATGTTGACGGCCCCAAGGCCGACCGCCCACCGCCAATGCTGGACCAGCACCGGGACGAAATTCTCAAAGACCTATAAGCAGAACAGGCCTGCCGTGTTGCTATTCAGCGGCGACGGCGGCCGGCGGCGTGCGGACCAAAGTTTCGTAGTCGGTCAGCAGTGCTTCCGTGAGTTGACCCGGCGTGAAATGGTGCTGATCGATCTCGCCAACTGGCGTGACTTCAGCAGCCGTGCCTGTCACGAAGACTTCTTCAAAATCGCCAAGTTCTTCCGGCTTGATATAGCGCTCAACAATCTGAATGCCGCGCTTCTCGGCCAAGGACAGAACCGTTTGGCGGGTAATGCCGTTCAAGAAGCAGTCTGGCGTGGGGGTGTGAATAACGCCGTCTTTGATCAGGAAGATATTCGCACCAGTACCTTCAGCCACGAACCCGCGCCAGTCCAGCATCATCGCATCCTGGTAGCCTTCGGCCTCGACCGCATGCTTGGAAAGCGTGCAAATCATATAGAGGCCAGACGCCTTGCTTTCTGTCGGCGCAGAGGACGGATCCGGGCGGCGCCAGGGACCAGTTTTCATGCGAATGCCTTTGGCCCGCATTTCAGGAGAGAAATAGGATGGCCATTCCCACGCGGCGATGGCGACGTTGATCTTGGAGCCATGGGCCGACACGCCCATTTCCTCTGCCCCCCGCCATGCCAGCGGGCGGACATACCCATCCACGATGCCGTTGGCGCGCAACACATCATATTTGGCGGTTTCAAGCTCCTGAACTGTGAAAGGCACCTTGAAATCCAGCAAACGCGCTGAATTGTGCAGGCGTTCGCTATGCTTCACGCTTTCGAAAATATGGCCACCGTAGGCCCGCTCACCTTCGAATACGGCACTGGCATAATGCAGGCCATGACTTAGGAAATGGACCGTGGCATCGCGCCAAGGAATGATTTTGCCATTAAACCAGATGGCACCATCGCGATCATCAAACGGAATGAGACTTTCAGCCATATCAACGGGATCCTGCTCGAAATTTGGGCGTACGCGCTTACGCACTTCAAGCTTACAGCATACTCAGCAGAATCTATCCCGCAATCATCCAGAGGTTATCCACCAAAGGGGATTGACGGAACGGGTGAAAATAGTGGCTTAATACTGGAACGCTCTATATGTGTGATGTAGGGATATCGCCCATACGCTCTATAGCGTTTTTATTGCCAGGAGACGTAAATGAGCTGGACGCCAGAACGGATCGCTAAGCTGGAAGAGCTTTGGGCGGAAGGACTTAGCACGGCTGAAATTGGCCGCAGGTTGGGCGTCTCCAAGAACGCTGTGGTCGGCAAAGCGCATCGCATGAAGCTGCCTGGCCGTCAGTCCCCGATCGAGTCCAAGCGGACAGCGAAGCCGGCTGCTGCAAAAGCGCCCGCCGCCGCTGCTGCAAAGCCAAAACCCGCAGCGAAACCGGCCGCAGCAGCCAAGCCTGCGCCGAAGAAAGCCGCCGCCAAAGCCGCGCCTGAACCATCGCCTGCAGCCGCTAAAGCCAAAGCGGACCATCAAAAAACGAAACAGAAGCGCAGCGGTCCCGCCTGCCAGTGGCCAATCGGCGATCCCCGCCTGCCGGGCTTCCACTTCTGCACAGACGAAGCGACCCCAGGCAAGCCGTATTGCGAGCATCACTGCAGCATTGCCTATAACCGCCCGTCCTCCAGCTCCTCTGAAGCGAAAGCTGCATAACAGCCGCTTTTCTTAGTCGCTCCTCCCTGGTTACACTTAAACCAGAGGAGTGATTTCAGATGCCTGTAGAAATGATCGGCTGGATTGCGCCCCGCGTATCCTCCGAAATCATACCTGCCACCGGCCTCGTGTTTGACACGGATGTGATCGCCCATACGGCGCATGTCCACGAAGACGCTGGGTTCGACCGGGTGCTGATTGGCTATTTCGCTGACGCGCCTGACGGTTTTCTGGTTGGCGCTCGTGCGGCGCAAGTGACAGAGCGCCTGGGTTTTTTGCTGGCACACAGACCTGGTTTTGTCTCTCCAACAGTCGCTGCCAGGAAACTCGCAACTCTGGACCAGCTAACTGATGGACGCTTGGCCATTCACCTGATTGCGGGCGGCAGTCCGGTGGATCAGGCGAAAGATGGCGACCATACGGACCATGCTGGTCGGTACCGCAGGCTGACAGAATATGCCGAAGTCCTCCGCCGCACCTGGACAGAAACATCACCGTTTGATCACAGCGGCGAATTTTACGATATCCAAGGCGCTTATGCAGAAATTCGCTGCAAACAGGCCCCGCATATCCCAATGTTCGGCGGCGGCGGGTCAGACGCTGCGATTGCCGCGTTAGTACCTTTCGCCGACACGTTCATGCTTTGGGGCGAGCCTCTGGCGGATACGACTGCATTCATGAAGCGCGTCACAGCAGCGGCGGCAAGTCACAATCGCCGGCCTAATTTCAGCCTTTCAACCCGCCCTATTCTTGCCGAGACAGATGATCAGGCATGGGACCGAGCGCACCAGATTTTGGCAGA
>Ga0315321_10000212_pt1 | contig 40291 bp, 30 predicted proteins | sample M180m21515metaG_FD_203464 | JGI IMG/M metagenome (GOLD analysis project Ga0315321, IMG submission 203464) | Ammonia-oxidizing marine archaeal communities from Monterey Bay, California, United States - M1 80m 21515 | ecosystem: Environmental > Aquatic > Marine > Intertidal zone | place: USA... | reverse complement strand
GCCACGTCACCCACCGCTTGCATGCAATGCCGATGGCCGCGATCTTCTTCCCATCGACCCACACCCCGGTGTTGCGCGCGTCGCGGGCCCCTTCGATGCCCCACCGCGCGAGCACCCGGTCCACCACATGCTCGAGTCCGTGGAGCCAGGCGTGAAGGTCTCGGCGATGGGGAGGCAGGGCGCAGATCGGGTAGGCCGTGAGCTGTCCGGGCCCGTGGTAGGTCACGTCGCCCCCGCGCTCGACCTGCACCACAGGGATGTCCCCCGGCGCAAGCAGACTCTGCATCGCATTGCGCCTACGGCCCACAGTGAAAACCGCCTCGTGCTCCACCAGCAGCAGAGTGTCGGGCACCTCGCCAGCGATTCGGGCGAGGAGCAGTTCCCTCATCCGCGCATGGACCTCCGCGTAGGGGCGGCGCCCGAGCCACTCCACACGAAGGGATGAGCGAGCGGGCGGTGTGGACGGACGCATCTTTTTGTCTCCCTCGGCGCACATTGCAACGGAATGCAACCACTCCGGCCGATGGGCTTCCATGACCCGGACGCGGCTGGGAGGATGATTCGAGTGGTCCTTCCGAGGCCCTATCTTCGCGGCGCTCACCACCCACTTTTCCGCAGCCTTGACCTACTGGAGCATCGAATGCTGTCCGAGCTACCTGGCCGAATCGGCCGGTACGAAATTGACCGACGCATCGGCGCCGGCGGGATGGCGCTTACCTACCGATGCCGGCTCGAAGGGCTTGGAGGGTTCAGCAAGAAGGTGGTCATTAAGGTCCTTCATCCCGAGCACTTCGGCGATGAGACCTACGTGCAGATGTTCCTCGACGAGGCCCGCCTGAGCGCCTGCCTCCATCACGGAAACGTGGCCCAGGTCTTCGAGGTGGGCGACGACCATGGTGTTCCCTACATGGTGATGGAGTTCGTCAACGGCCCCAACCTCGCCTCGGTCAGTCGCCGCATCGGTCCGTTTGGAGAGCGTCCCTACGGCCTCATCGCCCACATGATGTCCGCTGTGGCGCGGGGCCTCGGCCATGCCCACAACCTCAAGGGCGACGACGGCAAGCTGCTCGGCATTGTCCACCGCGACGTGAGCCTCGGCAACATTGTGCTGTCGCGCGCGGGGGTTCCCAAGCTCATCGACTTCGGCATCGCCAAGTGGAACGACAAGCAGAACGTCACCGAGGTCGGCCTGCTCAAGGGCAAGCTGCACTACATGGCGCCGGAACAGATGTCCGGGGAGACCGACCATCGCGTGGACATCTACCAGCTGGGCGTCTGCCTGTACTGGATGTCCACTGGGCGCCCGCCCTACCACCACGAAGACCCCGCCCGAGTGTGGAAGATGCGCCTGGCTGGCGAGATCACTCCGCCGAGTGACGTGGTCGAGGGCTATCCAGCGGCGCTGGAGGAGATTGTGCTCACCGCGCTCGCCACGCGTCCCGAAGACCGCTGGCAGTCCGCGTCGGAGCTGGCCGACATGCTCGAAGCCTTCTGCTTCAGTCACCCCGTGCATGCGGCCACCGACGACGCGGTGGGGCAGTGGGTGCAGGAGCTGGTGCCGCCGGAGGAATTTGAAGACCCCTCCAGCCGCATCGTGGGCACCAACGCCAGCCGCCGCTCTCTTGGAGAGTTGGTCCAAGAGCGCACCAGTGAGGCAATCCCGGCGGCCATCGCCAACCCGCCGGTCGAGGGTGGTTCTGAGCTCACGATGCGGCCTGGCCCCCCCTCAGGGCTGCCGACGTGGGCCGTTGTGGCGTTGACTGCGGCCGGCACAGTTGGCCTGGCGGCGTTGCTTGCGCTGTTCGTCGTGATGGCTGTCTCTGGCCAGTCCACATCCGACCGCGCGGCCTCCATCTACCTTGAGGAGGCGGAACGCCTCGTCGAAGCGGGGCAACGCGATGCTGCGGTGGAGCTGGTGGCCCGCGCGGCTGCCGCAGACCCCGACGACCCTGATGTCGTAGTGGAGCTGCTCCGGCTTCAACGGGAGCTGGGAGCTGCGGCGCCCTGAGGCGGCGCGGTCGAGTGGAGTAGAGTGGACTCGGCGTGGTCGTAGGCCCGCTGTGAGCGGTGCTCCGGTGGGAGCGAGGTGGAGGCACGGTGGCGCAGCAGGCTGGCAATCTGGGACTCGTGAAGGTTTGGCTCCGGCAGGACGACAAGGGGCCCGCCGTCTACAGCGCCCGCTTCCGGATCGACGGTGGGCGTGGATGGCTAAAGTGGCCGTCATCAGCGTCGGGTGGGGTTCCCCTGGCCGCGCCCACTGGTACTGCGGGAGGGCTGTACCTCGAGGATGCCTTGGGTCTCTTGCTGCGCTTCAAGCTCGGCGGCGCACGCACGTGGCGAGAGGTCAAGGTGTTTCCCGCAGGACTTCCAACGCGAGTGGGGCGCCATCTCGGCAAGTGGGTGGAGGTGTCGCTGACCGCTGACCGTCCTGGAGATGAGCCGACCGACATGGCACCGGCTCCGGACCTCGAGGAGATCACGGATGCCGCCGCCGCGCGACCGGTCACAGTCATGGAAGACGACAGTGACATCCTGGAGCCTGCCGAGACCCTCCCCGGCGCCACGACCCCTCCCGCAAAAGGCGGCGGCGCGCTGGTGCGGTCACTTGTGGTGCGGATTCGCCAGCAGGAGGCCGAGATTGCGTCCCTTCACAAGCGGATCGCCGAGCTGGAGGCCGTCGAGTAGGGCTCAGAGCAGCTGGGCCGCGTGACCCCAGATCAATTCAGCCAGCACATCGATGGGAAGGGTGCCGTCGACCCGAACGATGTGGTCCCCGCGGGCCTCGAGCAAGGCGAGGCCGTCGGTGTAGGCGGCACGGACCAAGGCCAAGCGCTCCCGGTCTTCAAAGCGCTCTCGGGCTTCGCCGCGTGCTTCGATGCGGCGCATGCACTCGTCCGGCGGCACCTCCAGCACCACGGTGAGGTGAGGGGCCCGAAAGCTTGCATTGAGAGCGAAAGCGGCTTCAACGCCGATGCTCATGCCCTGGTAGGCCAGTGAAGACGGCACATACCGGTCGGTGATGACGACAGCACCTCGCGCCAGGGCCGGACCGATCAGGCGGTCGAGGTGGTCTTGGCGATCGGCCGCGAAGAGGAATGGCAGCACGCCATCTCCGAGCGAGGACGCCGGAGTGTTGGCCCCCAGAGCCGCCCGAATGAGCGTGCCCACCGGGCCGGGCGTAGGTTCCCTCGTGCGCACCACCTCGTGTCGGAGCGCACCGACCGCGGTGACCAAACGGCCCACCTGAGTGGTGCCGCCACTGCCGTCGAGTCCTTCGATGGCGATGAAACAGCCAGAGTCAGTCATGCCGTCGTCCTGGGTTGTTGTTCCGCGAGTCGACGGGAGGGGTGTTAACAAGTGGGGGTTAGGAGGTGCAGATGCCCCGTTCCCCCACCCTTGACGGCTGGCGTGCGTTGGCCGCGGTCGTCGCTCCCTTCTTCGCAGGGTCCGCGATCTTCGCAAGCAACGCGTTGGCGAGCACGGAGAGGGGGGCGGAGCTGACTGCCAGCGAGCGGGCCGAGCTCCTGGCCACAATCGACGACCACTTCGGGGTGGATGGGGTGGGTCCCACCGATGGCTTTGGGGGTGACGACAACGCCCGAACCTGTCTCACCGGAGTGGTGGAGTCCTTGCGCCTGCACTGGACTGAGTTCACCGAAGTGGAGCGCGCGGAGCTCACTGCCCGTCTCGCGCCGTGGAAGACGGACCTCTTTGCGCCCCGGCAAGCTGCTCCCGCTGTCGGCGACCTTCCCGCCCCTCCCGTCACTTGCTTCGGGCACTACCTCGACAACTGGGTCGACGGGGACCGCTTCAGTGTGCAGTACGAGACCGGCGCCATCACGGAGTCTGAAGCCACTGACTTTCTCAGCTGGCTTGATTTCTCCTACGACCGGCAGGTCACCGAGCTTGGTTGGCTCGAGCCCGATGGCATGGCGAGCTATCCGATGCTCGTGATGGTGGTGAGCGGCGGTAGTGCGAGCGCTTACACCACTGTCGAGAACTGCCCCGGTGAGGGCTACATTCCCTACGTTGTGGTCTACGAGGGCAGCTTCGATGCGGGCGACTGGGCCATGACCATGGCCACCCACGAGTTCAACCACGCCTCACAGTACGCCTACGGCGATGCCCATGAGTTCTGGTTCTGGGAAGCCACCGCCACTTGGATTGAGGAATACGCCTACCCAGAGATGAACGACTGGGCCCAGAACACCTACTTCTACGGTCGTTACCCCTACATCGGCATGAACGCCTGGGCGGGCAGCAGCAGCAGCAGCGCACTGTTCAACCACACCTACGCCATGGCCGTCTGGAATTTCTACCTCGACGAACACGTCGGCGGTCACGACCTGGTGCAGGACATCTGGAACAACTCCCGCCATGAGGCTGGCAGCTACGCGTACTGGATGCCCGATGCCATCGACGACATCCGGGGGGAGCAGTTCGACGAGCTCTACCCTGAGTTCCTCGGGGTGATGGCAGTGCGCGCGTTCGAGGAGCGGTCCTGGTTCTCCAACGCCGAGCGGGTGGCCTCCGTCAGCTCGCTGCCCGACTCGGGCGAGTCTCGTTCAGGCACCGCTCCCCAGAGCCTGGGGGCCAACTTCATCACCGTCGACCGCGACCTCGGCTCCGATGGCCAGCACCTCCACGTTCGCTTCGCAGGCGACGACAGCCCGGACGAGTGGACCGCAGTGCTGGTCGCGGGCAACGCCACGCTCGCCGACATGGTGGAGCTCGACGTTGATCGCGATGGGTTCGGCGAGAGCAGCATCCCGTTCGGCGGCACCTTCGACATTCACTTCGTGGTGTCGCCCATCGAGAACCGGGCCCAGGGGCCCTACTATGAGTGGTCCAGCGCCGACCAGTACGCCTACACCTGGGAGATGGTGATTGCGAACACCGACAACCCCGACGAAGCGTGGGCCTCCAGCGGCGGCGACGGGGGCGGTGATGATGGCGGGGGCGACGACGGCGGTGGCTCCGACGATGGGGGCTCCGACGATGGGGGCTCCGACGATGGGGGCTCCGACGATGGCGGCGGCGCGGACACTGCCGAGCCGGTCGAGGGCAGCTCCTCGGACGGCGATAAGGGGGGCTGCTCTGTGTCCGGCGGTGGTGCCCTGACCGCCGGTTGGATGCTTGTCCTGCTTGGCCTCGCCCGTCGGCGGGACTGAGCTTCTAGTGCGGCGCGCAGGAGACCTGATGCGGACCTCCGTCCTGTTCTTCGTGAGCCTCTGGCTGGCCGCCTGCGGCAGTGTGCCTCCCGCTACGGTCAGCGGGACGGGCTGGGCCAAGGCGGGCGTCATCTACGAGATTGTGGCCACTGGTGTGGCGTTCCGTCCCGCCGGGTGACCGCCTCCACCGCCCCATTTGCTTCCATGCGGGAACGCGACGTCTCGCTGCGTGGGCTTCGATTCCGACTGTGTGAGTGGGGACCGCACGGTGGACCACTTGTTGTGCTCTTGCACGGCTGGTTGGACCAGGGCGCAGCCTGGGATGCCGTGGCGGCACAACTTGCCCAAGATGGGTACTGGGTGGTCGCTCCGGACCACCGCGGCCACGGTCGCTCGGACTGGACCCCCACCGGGTCGACCTACCACTTCCTTGAATATGTCGCGGACCTCGACGCCTTGATGCAGCGGCTTGAGGCGGATGCGCCAGGCATGAAGGGCTGCACGCTGGTGGGTCACTCCATGGGCGGCACCATCGCGACGCTGTACGCGGGCCTCCGACCGGAACGAATCGCATCACTGGTGTTGGTCGATGGACTGGGCCCGCCCGCTGTGTCGGATGATGAAGCTGCAGACCAGGCGACAACCTTTCTTGAGCACTGCCGCTCGCCTCGCATCCACCGGGTTTTGGTTGATGTGTCATCGGCAGCGGATCGCATCCGTCGAACCAATCCGGGCCTGAGCCGGAAGCGCGCCGAGTGGTTGGCCAAGCGGGTCACCGTGGTGCTGCCAGGTGGGGGCGTCAAGTGGCGCTGGGACCCGCTGCATCGCACCCGTGCCGCGGTCGCATTCGATGCCGATCGTCTGATGGCCGTGATTCGCAGAGTCCAGTGCGCGACTTGGCTCGTAGTGGGCTGCACTGGCTGGTACGCCCGTCTCCCCGCCCTCCTGGAACGCCAACGCACGTTTGAGGCAGGTTGCACCCGCGTCGATCTGCCTTGTGGACACGATATTCACCACTCTGAGCCACAACGTCTTGTTTCCGTCATCCGTCAAGCGGTGCGCTTCCGATCCTGATCAGTGGTCGTGAAACCGATCTGCGGTGATTCGAACAATCGGCTGCGCAGGCGCATCCCGTCGTCGTGTATTATTCATCCCGCTATTCGCGCCGGGATGCTCCCGGGCGTCCGTCTATCGATTCTGGAGCCCCACATGAACGGTCGTTCCGCAGCTTCAGTGGTGGTCCCCCTTCTTGTACTCGCCGCGTGCGACTCAGGGGACAACGGGGTCAAGGTATTCAACACCAACCCCAACGCCGAGATTGCCTACCCAGAAGATGGAGGCTCCGTTGACGCGGGGGGCGAAGTCACGATGTCCGGTACGGGTTCCGACCCGGAGAGTGCTGAGGACGCTCTCCTCGGTACCTGGATGATCGACGGTGAGATTGTGTGTGACACCGTGAACCTGGACTCCACCGGGATCACCGAGTGCACGACCATCTTCGATGCAGGGTCGTACACCATCGGCTTGACAGTGACGGACCCCTCTGGCGGCTCCACCACTGTGACCCACTCCATCGTGGTGAACCCCTCCAACGCTCCGGAAGTCCAGATCACGGCCCCCACGACCTCTGGCGTCTACTATGGCGACCGAACCACGACCTTTGAAGGCTTGGTCTCCGACGTGGAAGACGCTCCCAACGAGCTCGTAGTGGCTTGGTCGAGTGATATGCAGGGAGACTTGGGCGTCTCTGGAGCGCCATCCGAGGCCGGTCTCACCACTGGTGATGCGGTTCTTGAGGAGGGCAACCACGAGATTACGCTAACGGCCACGGACACCGACGGCCTGTCGTCCATCGACGTGGTCATGGTCACGGTCTTGGCCACCAACACTCCGCCGACTTGTGGCATCACGAGTCCGGTCGATGGCTCCTACAATACGTCTGGCTCCCTGGTGGAGCTTGTGGGCATCGCTTCCGACCCCGACATCGCCAGCGAGTACCTGACCGCCACCTGGGAGAGTGACCGCGAGGGGCTCATCATCGAAGAGGCCGTCAACTCCACCGGCGAGACCGCCCACAGCACCGACACGCTCGGCGTGGGAACCCATCAGATCACGCTCACTGTCACCGATGATGGTGGTGAGATCTGTACGGACACCGTGGCCTACACCGTGGGAACCCCCCCCACGGTCTCCATCGATGCGCCCTTCGATGGCGACGTTGTCAATGAAGGCGACCTCACTAATTTCATCGGTAGCGCGGTGGACCTTGAGGACTCTGGCGTTGACATCGACATTCAGTGGTCGTCCACCCTGGACGGTACACTCGACGAGTCGCCGCCCGACTCCGAGGGCTACCTCGAGTTTGCGACCGACGAGCTTGTGGTGGGAGAGCACGAGATCCGGCTGCGCGCTACGGATACCGACGGCCTCTATTCCGACGCCACAATCGCCCTCCGCATCAACGGTCTGCCCACCGCGCCGGTTGTGTCCATCGCGCCGTCCACGCCCTACACCGTCGACGACCTCGTCGTGTCGGTGGATGTCGACAGCACCGACTCGGAAGGCGACACGATGTCGTATGGCTACGACTGGACCGTCGGCGGAGTGTCGGCGGGCATCACCTCAGACACCGTTCCCGCCTCGTCCACCTCAAAGGGAGAGGTCTGGGAGGTCACGGTCACTCCCTTCGACGGACTGGGCATTGGCGAGGTCGCGGTTGTTTCGGTGGAGGTTGCCAACTCGCCTCCCACCGTCGATGCGGCTCCAACGCTGACCCCCGAGCCCGCCTACGAAGGGGACGTCCTCACCTGCACCTTGGGGGTCACCAGCGACGACGACGGGGACACGGTCAGTGACAGCTACTCCTGGTTCGTCAACAGCGTGTCGGTGGCGGCCTCTTCGGCCACTCTTGGCTCGACCTACTTCGACAGTGGCGACACGGTCTACTGCGTCCAGACTCCCAATGACGGCACCGATGTTGGTGTTGGAGTGTCCTCCAACGTGGTCACGATCTCCAACACCGTTCCCACCGTGTCGGATGTCGCCATCAGCCCCGACCCAGCGACTGCGGGCGACTCGCTGACCTGCTCTTACACCTTCGCCGACGTCGATGGGGACTCCGACAGCAGCTCGGTCGCCTGGACCGTCGGTAGCACTGCGGCCGGCACCGGCACCACGCTGTCGAGTGGCTTTGTCCGCGGCGATGTTGTGGTCTGCGAGGTCACGCCCAATGACGGCTCCGACGACGGTACTGCCGACAGCGCTTCCATCACCATCTCCAACTCGGCGCCGGAGATCTCGTCGGTCACGGTCACCCCCGACCCATCTGTCACGGCAGATGACCTGACCTGCTCGGTGGACTCCAGCTCGGATGTCGACTCCGACACCATCTCGTTCGCCTATGCTTGGTACGTCAACGGCGCGTCGGTCGGTGTCACCTCGGACACCCTGAGCAGCGCGTACCACATCAAGAACGACTTGGTGTACTGCCTGGTCACGCCCAACGACAGCTACGAGGACGGCACTACCGTGCAGTCCAATGTGGTCACCACGGGCAACACCGCCCCGGTGATGTCGTCCGTCTCGCTGAGCCCGTCCAGTCCTGGAACCGAGTCGCTCATCACGGCGTCCGTGTCATCCAGCGATGAAGATACTTCCGACACGGTCTCCTACACCTACGACTGGTACGTCGACACTATTCTGGAAGTCACCGGCAGCTCTTCCACGCTCGACGGGTCCTACTTTGTGCGCGGCGAGGATGTCTATGTATCGGTGACTCCCAGCGATGGCATGGACGATGGCTCGGCGATGACTTCAGCCGTGGTCACCATCGTCAACACCGGTCCCACCGCGCCCGGTCTGGTCTTCGACCCCACTTCTCCCGAGCAGGAGCTCGACGACCTCATCTGTGATCTCGACTCTGCGTCCTACGACGCGGACGGCGACTCCATCTCCTACACGTTCTCATGGACCTACGACGGTGTGGCCTACACCGGTGCCACCACCACGTCCTACACGGGAGATACGGTCCCGGCGGCGGACACCGCGCTGGGCTTTGACTGGATCTGTACGGTCACGCCCGACGATGGATTTACTGACGGCACCGCCGAGAGCATCCTGGTCACGGTCATCGACGTCACCAACCCCGATGCGCCCACGCTCGATACGCCGACTCGCTTCCGCAACATCGACGACATTGAGCTCAGCGGTACGTGTGTCTACGGTGACTGTTTCGAGGTGGTCGTCGACTGTGACAGCACCTCCCTGTCGCAGACCGACACGGTGAGCTGCCAGTCTGATGACAGCTTCGCGGCGTCTTTCGAAGGACTCTCCCGCGACGAGACTACGCTGTGCACGGCCTACTGCCTCGACTCCTCTTCCAACGCGTCGTCCGACTCCAACACGGTCAGCACCGACGTCTGTGACCCCGAGGATACCTACGAAGACGACGTCGGTACGGGTGATACGGACGCGGATGCCATTGAGCCCTGGGCCATTCTCGACGACTCGGGCTCTACGACCCACACCATCTCGGCGAACATCCTGAGCAGCGACACGGTGGACTGGTATCTGGTGGAAACCTCCGACGACCTTGCCGCGGACCAGGCCGCCAACATCGACTACTACAGCCTGGATGTGCGTCTGCTCGACGCCGACACTGGCCTGGAGTCGTCGGATTACTTGATGACGGTGTTCAAGGGCGCGCCCACGACGGCAGAGTGCAGCGGGACCCTCTCCGGCTACACGGCCTACACCGACTACGTGTACGACAACCTCGACGGCTCCAGCTCCCACACGACCCCGTCGGACCGCCGGCAGTGCGAGCTGAGCCACTACTACAACGACTGCGAAGACTTCTCGAACACCTACTACATCAAGGTGGAACGGGTGAGCGCTTCGGTCACCAGTTGTGTGGGCTACGAGGTCTCCGTCACCAACAACGGTGGAGTTTGCAATACCTCCACCGAGTGCCCCAACTAATCTGACCCCATGTGTGGCGGGTGCTTGTCTTCGCGGCACCGTGCCCAGCCCAGGAGTAATTCCATGACTTCTCGACGTGACGTGCTCCGGTCTATGGGCATCGGCGCTGCAGCGCTGGCTGCTGCCACGGGAGGTGCTGCTGCTGCTGCGGTGCGTCCTTCCATGGAGGCCTTCAGCCACCCCGGTCAGACCGCTGCGTCGCCCTGGTGGATTATCGCTCCGCTCAAGGCTGGAAGCTCGGTGGGCAAGGGCTGGTCAATCGCTTGGCTGTCGGAGGTGCGGGACGGCGCTTCTGTGGTTCGTCTCGCCCACCGTGACGGGCGCGCCGTTGACGTGCATGTGTGTGCTCGCGGCGGCAATGGGCAGGGCATTGCTCAGACCGCGCTGTTCGACCTCATCACCATGGACGGCCGGGACCGCGATGCTGCGACCCCCGAAGACATGGGGCGCGTCGTGATGAGCCTCGCCCGTCGCATTCGTCACAACGAAACCCAGCTTGCTGGCGACCTTCGGCCTTTCGCCCACATGATGAGCCACGCCGACCGCGTGGACCTATTTGGGCCGGAGCGGCTGTTGCTTGGGGAGGCCGTCTGAGGCGTCGCTCGCTTCAGGCGTCTGTCGTCCGAAGCGCTCGTCCCTTCAACGCTCTCGACTACTCATCGACGTAGCCCAGGTCTCTCAACATCTGGTCTGTCGTGTCATCGACCTCGGCTTCTTCGCCGGGGTCGGGCGCGTCTTGGCCCTGAGCCATCACGCTGGCCTCCCACTCCGTCAAGGCGTCCCTCAGTCGAACCGCGGCCTCGGGTCTGGCATCGAACAGGTCGGTGTCGGCCTGCCAGTCGGCATCGGTGTACAGCGCGTCTACAAACGGACCCTCCTCAGTGGGCACCGCGTAGGTCCGAATCAGCTGATGTTCGCCGTCGTAGATGGTGGACAAGTGGCGCTTTCGGAAGAAGGTCTCGCTGTAGGCAAATGCGTGGCTCGCCCGGTCCACGTCTCCCCGGATCGCTGCGGACTGTGATGCGCCGTCCACTTCGTCTGGCACCTCGATTCCGAGTAGGTCAAGCACAGTGGGCACCAGATCTACGTTCATCGAGCGGCCGCTGATGCGACGACCGCCTCCGTCGAGCGCGGGATGGTGCACCAGCCATGGGGTCTGCGTGGTGGTGCGGTAGACGTGGTTGCCGTGCTCCGGACCATGATGGCGGGGCAGGTAGAGTCCCTCGCCATGGTCGGCGACCAGCATGAACAGCAGGTTGGGGCGCTGAGCTTGGAGCTCGGTGAACATGCGCGCTAGCTGGGAGTCGATGGTTCTCAGAGCGGCGTCATAGTGTCGAAGTCGTTCGGTGGGGGCTTCGAAGAGCTTGGGGTAGCGCAGCGAAAACTTGTGGGGAAGGTGGGTGTCCAGCACGTTCACGCGCGCGTAGAGGCGCTGGTCTGCGGGAACCTTGGCCGCCATCTCTAAGAGGACGTCGACAACCTCTTTCGAGCCTGGGATGTGGGGGCGTTCCTTGTAGGTTCCCGCAGGCTCGGAGTAGTCGTCGAAGCCCTGTGCAAAGCCAAACTGCCGCTTCAGGTTGGGATTGGCTACCGCTCCAACCGCTGTGTAGCCCTCTGCGGCGAGGTGCTCGGACAGCAGAGTGTGGTCGTCGCGAATGACCGCCTTGAAGCCGCGGCCTTGGTTGGGGTCGTCTAGCTTGAGCTCCCGAGGCCACTTGCCGGTAAAGATGCTGCCCATCGCAGGACGGGTCCAGGGCGCCTGGGTGAAGTGCTCTTCGAACACCACACCCTTGTCTGCGAGGCGGTCGAGAAATGGAGTCGTGGGCTGGTCGTGGCCATACATCCCCATGCGGTCGCGCCGAAGGGTGCACACAGCAACGACCACCACGTCGGTGTGCTCCGCACTGAGGGGGAGTGTGCGGTTGGGCTCCAGGGCCGCACTCAGGTCCGCTTTAGGGACGGTGTCCGGGTGGTCTTGCTCCACGGGACGCCACACGGCCCATCCGTACACCAGCCCGCCGATTAGAATTCCGCTCGCGACGAGGCCCAGCGACCTGCGCATCCACTTTTTTTGGCGAAATGGGGACCGTTCACTCATGCGGCTCGGGTAGCACGCCGCCCACCAACCCCCAAGGTGCCCATGGGCGGACGCTGTGGGTTAGGGCCATTTGATGCGCGGTGCGCCGCGACCTGGAGGAGTCATGCGTATTGGGTCTCTTTTCTCTTTGTGTGTGGTGCTCACGATTGGCTGCAGCGGGAAGTCGGAGGGCGAAGCTGACTCTGCCTCAGACACCGACACCGACACCGACACCGACACCGACACCGAAGACACCGCAGACTCGGGCGACTCTGGCACCGACCTTGAGGCCGTGTGCACCGAGCCCACTGAGATTGCGTGCACCGATGCCATCATCCTCGACCTGTCCCTCCACGACGACAAGGTCTCCGATGATGAGGTCAGCAACGTCGCTGATGGCGATGGGTGGGAGTCCTTTGTGGATGGCTCGGCTGGGGGCTACGACCAAGCTGCGAACAACCCCTGGGTCTACGTCAAGTTCACCGAAAGTGGTCTGGAAAGGGTAGATATCGACGATGAGACGGCGCTCGAGTCCATGGACTGGGACCTCGCGGTGCGCCGCTACATCCTGCGGCTAAACGGGGGCTCGTCGGGGCCATCCTGTGTGGGGGCTGCGTCCTTCGCGGAGTCCACCTACGAGGACCTCACCTCGGTCCCCGATGGCATCGCGTACCGCCTCGACGACTACTACACCTCGGACTGCACTCTGAAGACCGACAGCTCGGGCCTTCCGGGCAGTCCGTCCGTCGCGCTGGGTCCCTGGTGGTCCTACGACGGCTGCGTGCAGACCACCCAGACACCCCACCTCATCCAGCTCGCCGACGGCCACATCGTCAAGCTGGTGGTCGACGAGTACTACGCAGAGGACCAGGACGTCTGCAACTCCACCGGTTCGGGTGGCTCCGACAGTGGCAAGTACACCTTCCGCTGGACCTTCGTGAACTGAGACGGCGCCGAAGAGCGCGCAGGGGGCTGTCCTCAGGACTCCTGGCTCAGCGCGCTGGGCTGCGCTTGCGGGAGGGGTAGATGGGCGCCCCCATGGTGCGTCGGATGGTGAGGTAGTCGTCGGTCATCTCGCCGTCGGGGTCGCGCACCACGATGTCGGGACCATCGCTGCGCTCTCCACCCATTCCCGCGGCCCACACCACGATGGTCGGGTCGCGATTGACGCGGAAGTAGACGTCGCGCCGGTCGCGGATGGTGAGCCCGGCCTTGGCCATTGCGGCCTCGGGACGGGGGTCTCCCCAGGCATGCACCAGGCAGAAGATGCCATTGGGATGCAGCGCTCTTGCGGCGACCTCGCAGTAGTCGAACACATCGCCCCGCAGCTCCATGCGGCAGGCGGCTCGCTGGTGGTGCGGCGACACGACGCCCTTGCCCAGAGGAATGTAGGGAGGACTGCCAGTGACCAGCTCGTAGGTGCCGGCTTCGTGGTCTGGCAGGGCCAGTGGCGAGCGAAGGTCGCAGTGACGCAGCTCGACGACATCCTCGAGCCCATTGAGACGCAGGGTGTGGCGGTTGAGGCGGTGGCTCACTTCTTGTGCCTCAACACCCACGAGCAAGGGCCATTCGAGGTCTGGAGTGGTGCGTGAACGGCCGTGCTCCTGGTCGGGGCGGCCGAGGCGATGCCAGAGCACCAGCGTGGCGACCGAGCCAATGCCGGTGCCCAGGTCGAGGTGCCGGACGGGGGAGGGGAGGTGCTGTAGGGCCAGCCAGGCGCACAACATGTCGTCGGTGCTGAAGCGGTGACCGCGCGCGAGCTGGTGGATGTGCCAGTCGCCGGAGATGCGGTCGAGGGTGACCGGCTCGTCGACGTCGGGCAGGGTGAGGGTGTCGAGACGTCGGGCAGGGTGTGGCATGGGGGTTCCGAGGCTGGCCCGCCTGCTATCGCCTCCACCACGCGGGGGACTGCTCAGCGGATGGACACCGTCTTGATGTTCACAAATTCCAGAATGCCGAAGAGCCCAAGCTCGCGCCCGTAGCCGGAGTCTTTGATGCCGCCGAAAGGCAAGCGGGGGTCGGAGTAGGAGAACTGGTTGACGAAGACACCTCCAGCTTCGATGTGTTGAGCCAGACGTGCCGCGCGGTCCCGATCGGCGGTCCACAGGGAGCTCGACAGGCCGAAGCGGGAGCGGTTGGCGCGTGTGATGGCCTCGGCGGCATCTTGGACCCGCCAGATCGACGCCACGGGGCCAAACAGCTCCTCGGTGTCGGCGGGGCAGCCATCGGGAATGTCGGTGAGCACGGTGGGGGGGTAGAAGCAGCCCGGTCCGGGAACAGGCGAGCCACCCATCTTCAGCAGTGCCCCGGCCGCCACGCTGGCGGACACTTGGGCATGGAGCTGGTCTCGCAGGTCGAGACGGGCGAGGGGGCCCACCTGAGTGGACGCATCGGTCGGGGCGCCCAGCTCAAGGTCAGCCATCGCGGTGCAGAACTTGTCGACAAAGGCGTTGTAGACACTGTCCTCGACGAAGAAGCGCTTCGCTGCGATGCAGGACTGGCCGCTGTTGAGGGTGCGCGAGGCCACCCCGGCAGCCACCGCAGCCTCGATGTTGGCGTCGGCCAGCACGATGAACGCGTCGGAGCCGCCCAGCTCCAGCACACACTTCTTCAGGTGCCTTCCGGCTTCTGCCGCCACGGCCCGTCCGGCCCGGTCGCTGCCAGTGAGGGTGACTGCGGCCACCCGGCGGTCCGCGATGACATCGGCCACGCGGTCCACATCGATGCGAAGATCCACCAGCAGCCCCGGCGGCAGTCCCGCCTCATGACAGAGCTGAGCGAGCAGGGCGGCGGTCCCAAAGGTGTTGGGGGCGTGCTTCATCAGCACCGCGTTGCCCGCCATCCACGCGGGGGCAGCGAATCGAAGCACCTGCCACACCGGGAAGTTCCATGGCATCACGCTGAGCACCACGCCGAGCGGGTCGAAGCGCAGGTGGTTGTCTGGAGCGGCGGCCTCTACCCGTCGGGGGGCCAACATCTCGCCCGCATGCTCCGCGTAGTGCTCGCATACCCAGGCGGACTTCTTCACCTCGCCCAGGGCTTCGCCCAGCGGCTTTCCCATCTCGGCGGTCATCTCTCGAGCGATGGGGGCGCCATCTTTACGCAGGGCGTCAGCGATGCGGTTTAGCACGTTGGCCCGCTCTGCGATGTCGATGGTGCGCCAGGCCGACTGTGCCTGAGTGGCTTGGTGGAGTGCGTTGTCGACCTCGGCGGGTGAGAGCAGGGGCCAGGTGGCGTGAGGCCGGCCGGTGCTGGGGTCGTGGGTCGTGAAGGTTGAAGACAAGGCACCCTCGCGGACTGGGGCGGGCGGGATAGCACACCAAGTGTGTTCGTCCCTGCCTCCTGGCGCACCCAATGGCTTGCGCTGGATTCCAGATCTGCTGACCCCGTCCGAGGCGTCCGCCTGCTTCGCCGCCTTACTCGCAGAAGTGCCCTGGGAAGACCACACCTTCACCATCTTCGGTCGCACGGTCCCGATGCCCCGTCGCATCTGCATGTTCGGGTCGCACGGCTACCGCTACTCCGGCGTGTGTCACCCCCCGCGTCCCTTGACCCCAACGCTTGTGGGTCTTCTGCAGCGCATCGAGGTCCGCACGGGACTCGCCTTCAACTCGGTGCTGTGCAACCTGTACCGAGGGGGCGGCGACAGCATGGGCTGGCACACCGACGATGACTACCCTCATGGTGGTCAGCCCGTGATTGCGAGCTTGAGCCTGGGAGCCACGCGGATGTTTCGGCTGCGTCCACGGCGTGCTGCGGGGCCGCGCCGCTCAGTGGGGCTGCCACTGAGCTCCGGCAGTCTCCTCTGCATGGACGGCGCTGCTCGCGTCGACTGGCAGCATGCCGTCCCTCGCACCCGAAAGCCCGTGGGAGCACGCATCAACCTGACCTTCCGGCACATGACGGGCGGTGGGCAGGGTCGTGTGCTTCGGTGTGTCACGGAGGCGGGTGGATCGGAGTCGGGACGATAGGAGCTTGTCATGAAGTGGACGGTCAACATCCTGGCGGTGGGCTGGGTCGGGTGCACCCCTGGCTCTTGGCCCGGGGACAAGAATGCGTCGGACTCCGCATCAAGCTCGGGTGACTCGGGTGACTCGGGTGACTCGGGTGACTCGGGTGACTCGGGTGACTCGGGTGACTCGGGTGACTCGGGTGAGCTCCCCGATCTGGAGATGGGTCCCCGCGGTCTGCTCGTGGCCCAGTCGTGGGAGCGTGCGAACGCCCCACTTGGCGAAGGCGCTGGCCACTACCGCATCATCGTATTGCAGGCGTCGATGGGTCGGCTGCTGCCCGACGTGCGTGCGGCGAATCCGGATGCGCGCATTCTCGCTTACCAGAAGGTCGGTGGCATGCGGGCGGATGGCGTCGACACCCCGTCCACTGGGGTGCAGATCCACGAGGCCGAAGAGGGGCATGAAGACTGGATTCTTCACGATGCCGAGGGCAACCGACTCTGGTACTGCGACTATCCGGAGGTGATGGCTGCCGACATCGGCAACCCTGGCTACCAGCAGCGCTGGCTCGACAATGTGACCACCCGGATGCTTCGAGATGGCTTCGACGGCGTGATGATGGACGACGTCAACACATTTCCAGGTCACTGCCTGGGTTCTCGCGGCACCCCCATCGCTGAATACGCCGAAGACGTGGACTATGGCGATGCGGTGGTGGAGTTCATGGCGGCGGTCGGCCCTTCGCTGCGCGCGTCCGGGCTTCTTGTGGCCCCCAACATCGCGATGAATCCGTGGGACGAGACCATGCGGTCTCAGGCCCTCGCGATGTTGCCCCACTCCACTCACATCGACCGCGAGTACTGGATGCGCTGGGACGACTCGCCCAATTTCACCGGCGATATGTGGCTGAGCACACTCACGCTCTACGAAGAGGCAGAGGCGCTCGGGGTCGGCTTTCTCGGACTCACCTACGGTCCGGGCGAAGAGGGTGTGGTCGAAGGACAGCGCTACGGCCGGGCGAGCTTCCTGTTGGCTTGGGACGGTGTGGCCGACTCCGCCTGGGGCTACCTCGACGAAGCGGTGGAACCCTGGTCTTCGGAGTGGGCGGGGGACCCCGGACTGCCGGAAGGGCCGCGCACGGCATCCGGTGTGGGCTGGACGCGGGACTACAGCCGAGCCACCGTCGTCGTGAATCCCGATGAGGCGGTCGATCAGACCTTCTCGTTGGAAGGCCCGCATGTCGGGGAGGACGGTGCCACAATCGACGCCATCACTCTGGCAGCGGGCCACGGCCGCATCGTGTGGAAGGCGGAGTAGTGCCGGTTGGCCTGCTCTGAGACGGCCTCAGTACTCGCGGCGCCGGGCGGCGACGACCAGACCCAACACCCAAGCTCCGCCGGTAGCCGACACCACCGCACAACCCGACTTGTCGAGAGGCTGCGCCTCGGAGCCCTCGAGCAGGTCGGGCACTGCGATGCCGCTGTCGACCTCGCGCTCCGGCGGCTCCGGCGGCTCCGGCACGGCCATCACCTCGAAGGACGTGCCCTCTGCCGCTTCGCCGAGGGCCCAGGCGTCGGCGGCTTGGACGGTCCAGGTGACCTGCTGTCCGGCTTCAACCTGCTCGGTGATGTCGAGCCGAAGATCGGTGATTCCTTCGACGACCACGGGCTCGGGCGGCTCTTCGTCGGGGGTGTCGCCGGTGTCGCCGGAGTCGCTTGAGGGCCCGGTGTCGGGGTCTACGGGGGAGACGGCCGTCCACTCCACGCGGTAGGTCAGCCGGTCGCCGTCCACGTCGCTGGCGGCGTCCCATCGCAACACGATGCGGTCGGCGTAGGGGTCGCCTTCCGGACCGGTGGGAGTTGGCTCCCCAGGCCGGCTGTTTGCCACCGCGAAGACGGCCGCTGCCACGTTGATCCGGCCGCATCCATAGGTGGGGCTCCACCCCGACTCATCGTAGCCAGCCGTCTCCAGCTGCACCTTGTCGGCGGTCGCGCAGAGCACCACTCGGGCGTCGTTGGCGGTGAGGTCGGCGTTGGCGCTGTACATCAGCGCGAGCGCCCCCGACACGATCGGAGCCGATGCGCTGGTGCCCGAGAAGCCTGGGGTGTAGTCGGTGTCGCCTTCGTGGTTCCCGTAGCCGTCCTCGCCGGCGATGTCGGTGGTGAGCACCCCGCCGGAGGGCGCCGCGACGTCCATCCACTGTCCGAAGCTTGAGTAGCCTTGCTTGCGGTCGTGGTGGTCGACCGCTGCGACGCTGATGACGGTGGGGTGGGCCTGCAGGCCATCGCCCGAGATGTCGCAGTTTCCGTTGCCGGCGCTGAAGACCACCGAGGTGCCGAGACCGCCCCGGCCTTCGTCATCGGCGTACTCGATGCCGCGTCGCATGGTGCCGTTGAGGGTGTATTCCCCGCAGCCGTCGGCGTATCCCCAGGAGTTGTTGAGCACCGCGGCGCCGGCATCCACACTGCTCTCGAAGGAGTTGTAGAAGTCGCTGGAGGTGGTCGAGCCGCCGATCAACCGCACCCCAAACGTCTCTCCTTCGTAGGCGACACCCGCTACTCCGAGGGCGTTGTCACCGATGGCCACCGACAAGCCCGCCGCCGCAGTGCCGTGGGCGTTGAGGTCCAATGGGTAGCAGCCATCGACATCTTCGACGTAGTCGTAGCCGCAGGTGACCGTGAGGTCGGGGTGGGTGTCGTCGACGCCGCTGTCGATGGTGGACACCATGATGCCCGCCCCCCTTGTGATGGCCCAGGCGGCTTCCGCGTCGATGTCGGCATCGATGGTTCCGCTCGACTGGCCGACGTTTTCGAGGTGCCACTGTGCGCCGACATAGGGGTCGTTGGGGAATGCGTGGGGGACCAGCTCGACCGCGAGGTCAGGGTGGGCAAAGCGCACCTCGGGACGGGCTCGAAGGGCCCGCGAGATGGCGTAGTCGTCGACGTTGGGGCCGAAGTCCAGCCGAAGCAGCAGTCCCTTGTGGTCGATGGCCTCGGCGGAAATCACCCCCTTGAGTCCCCGGAGAACCGTCGCCGCTTCCACCGAGGTGACCTCGGCCATCACGACACCGGACCGCACCACTTGGATGCCGTTCATGCGACCTTGGGCGTCGACCTTGGCACGCTCAGGGCCGGTGTCTGGGTAGAACCAGCCTGCGATGGGAGGCAGCACTCGAACCGGCGCAGCAGATGCGAGACCGGGCGCGACGAGGGAGGTGAGGAGCAGGGCTGCGGTGCGACAGTAGGAAGACATGGGGTGTTTTACACCGATGGCCGGCCCCATCGGGTTGGGGGTTCGTCAAGGGCGGGAATTGCGGAGCCTAGCGAGGTGGCAGGCCGGTATGCTGCGCCCATGATCCCTCCCCTTCGCGCCACGCTGGTCGTCCTGCTTCTCTCGTCTTGTGGGGATGACCCCAGCGAGAGCAAGGAGGGCGCGGGGGGCGATGGCGAGAGTGGAGTGCTGGACAGCGCGGACTCTGGGGAGCCTTGGGTGCAGCTCGGCTGCGGAGACGGCGCGCTGGATCCTGGCGAAGAGTGCGACAGCGGTGCCGACAATAGCGACACCGTGGCCGATGCCTGTCGGTCGGATTGCAGCCTTCCGCGCTGCGGCGACGGGGTGGTGGACAGCACCGAGAGCTGCGATGACGGGGGTGTTGTCGCGGGCGACGGCTGTGATGCAAACTGCGTCACGGAGACTGACCTGGCCGAGGTGGAGCCCAACGACTCCTGGGATGCGCCCCAAGCCCTCGGCGAAGTCGACACTCTGCGGGTGGTGGGTGCCTTGCCAGAGGGCGACCGGGACTGCTTTTCCATCGTGCCGCCGGTGTGTGGCGCGGTCGACGTGAGTGTCAGCGGGGACTGTCCTGGACCGCTCGCTTTGTCGCTGCATGCGCCCACCGGAGTGGTGATGGCAAGCGGGGCAGCCACGGCGGACGCCTGCGCGGTGCTGTCGAGTGCAGACTCCGCGGGGGCGCGCTTTCTCGGCGAAGGGGAGTGGGCCGTCTGCCTCGATGCGCCGCTGTCTGACCCCTCTCAGGGCTACGCCCTTGACTGGATGGTGCGCCCCGTCGAGGACACCGAGTTTGAGCTTTCGTCTGGCGAAGACCCCGACGGGGACGGTGTTCCCGATCAGTGCGATAGCGACGACGACGGCGATCTGCTGCCCGACGACGACGACCTCTGCCCCGACTTCCCCGATGGCCCCGACGCGCCCACACTGCAGTCGTCCGACAGCGGCTTCGTGACCCACTGGCTGGCTGCAGGTCCCTTCACCGGCACGTCGAGCACGTCGCGCTGCCGTCCGTCCGAAGACGCCTTGGTCCACGCCACAGACGATGCGCTGGTGATTCCCGAGCTTGCAGCAGCCGCGGGCTCCACTGTCTGGCGGGTGCTCTCCAGCGGCTCGGAGCGCATCGACTTTCTCCCCGAATTCGGCCACGTGAGCGCAGACCGAGAGGTCTACACCGCTGCGTGGGTGCGCGGAATCGCTGGGGTGGCCGTCCTCGCGATCGGCCCCGACGATGGCGCCCGCGCGTGGCTGGATGGGGTGGAGGTGCTCGACATCGACGGCTGCCAGGGCACCAACATCGATCAATTCCAGGCGGACGTCACGCTCACGGGCGACTGGCAGCTGCTGGTCCTCAAGGTGCGCGACCATGGCGGTGGCTGGGGCAACTACGCGCGGTTCCTCGATGAGGGTGGTGACCCCATCGCCGATCTCGAGGTGTCTCTACGGTCGGATGGCGGTCCGCTCGACTCCTTCGACACCGATGGCGACGGGCTCGGCGATGCCTGCGACCCCACTCCAGCTGGCTGAACATTGACTGCTTCTGTGTCCCTTTCCGGGCGGCTCCAGTCCATTGGAGTGGCCTCCTGTGATGTGACTCCCGCCAGTGGACCCCGCTGGGGCCGGCAGCGAGCGATGGTGCTGGTGCTGGGGGAGGAGGCGGACCGCTTTGTGGTGTGCGCGGTGGACGGAGCGTGTGACTCGGCTGGTGTCGTGGAGCAGCTCGCGGAGACCGCGGGCGTGTCGCCCGACCGGCTGGTGTTGCTCCCGGGCGGGGCTGATCTCCGCGACTGGCAGATGGCCCCACTGACTGCAGCGATTCACGTGGCATTGGCCCAGTGCGAGCCGGCAGAAGTGAAGGTGGGATGCAGCTCCGCGTGGGACCTGCTGCGTCCCTCGTCGGTGGCGAGCTTGCTGGCGGGCCGGCGTCTGGAGCGGTCCCGTCGTCAGCTCTCCTTGCGGGCCCCTGACGAGCGATTGCTGGAGCTTGCCCGCTCTCTCAACGAAGGCGCACAGCCACCTGGTGGTCCGTGGAGGGATCGACTCGTGGATGCGCGGGTCCACACGGTGTCGGTGTGGGCGCCAGGAGCGGATGGCCCCCGAGCCCTTCTTGCGATGAGCGGTGGCGGCGATGCCTTCGACGACCGGGGCGGGCGGAAATGGGCGACGGCGGGCGCCCGTGGACACGCCATGCGGCTCCTACGTGGCCGGAAGAACCTTGAGGCAACGGCCATCTTCGTCGCCAGGACGTCGCCGGATACCCGCCCACTCGGGGCCACCGGACGTGCGACTTCTTCACGAGACGCCGACGAAGCGCGGCATCGAGCCGAGCAGGCGGGTGTGGGCTTGGCGCGCGTGATCGAGACGTCGCTGGCAGCCTGCGTGTCGGTGGATCCACAGACTTGTCGCATGCAGCACTTCACCGCTGCGTTGGCCGAGGCCGCGGTGCAGGAGGGTGCGGAGCCGCTTCCGACCGATCCGGCGCAAGAGGCCGATGGCGCGACACCACTGACGGTGCGAGTGCTGACGCTGGGGGACCTGCGGGTGGTGGGGGTGCCTGGCAAGGTCTCGGATGCTCTTCGCTTAGAACTGTGGCCCGAGGAAGCTGCGCCGGTCGTAGTCGGACCCGTGGGCGGCGACGCGGGACGGTTCCAGACCGGACGCGAGGCCAACCAGACCGGCGACGATGCGGAGCCTTCGCCGTGGGGTCCCCTTCAGGGGCGGTGGCTTCGAAAGGCGATGGTTCACCTCCAGGCGCCCGTCGAACCCTTCTCCGTGGTGGCGCTGGCTGGTGTCGAGCCGATGTCATCAGAGCCGTTGCCGGAAGACCCTTCACCGCACCTTTCCGTGGTCGCGCGGCTGGGACGTGGCGACGGCCAAGAGGGACGCCAGCTGATGGTCGACGCGCGATGGCGGCTGGTGGAACCCTCGAAGCTGGCACCTCCGGGTGAACACTGGCAGGTTCGCCTGGAGTGGTCTCGTCCAAAGCAAGGCTGGGTGCCCGCGATGCTGAGAGGACTGCCCGTAGATGACGTCCACCAGGGCATGCGCAGCAAGAGGTGCACCGGACCTGGCGGGGAGGAGCTGCGGTTGCGGTGGAGTGTAGCCGAGCCTCGGCGCTGGAAAGGGCGTGAGCTGAGGCTGCGGGTGGGGCCTGCGCTGGGCGGTCCTCTGGTCTCGGCGTCGGTCAAGGTGAGCTAAGTCCAAGCCGTTGACCACAAGTACACAACTACACAACTACACAACCAAAGTAGCGGTCGGCCCGCGGCACGCAGGCGGTAGTGTGTAGTTCCATGTTTGCCTGCTGGAGTCGCGATGTCCCGCCTGCACCTGTGGCCCGTGTTGCTGTGCGCGCTGCTACCACTGTCTGCCTGCAAGTCCGATGTGTCGGTGGGCAAGCTTGAGTCCACGATGTCCGTCACCCCGCTCTTCGCGGACTTTGGCCGCGTCGCAGTTGGCGACATCGCGACCGTCGATGTCACGGTTACCGGGCAGGGAGATGCGTTCGACATCCTCAATGTGCAGGTGCTCAACATCGAGGGTGGCTACATCGCGCTCGATACCGATCCTCTGCCGACGGTGCCGTCCGATGGGACTGGACTGCTCACGTTCTCGTACAGTCCGACGGAGCCCGGCTACCACTACGCGCGGGCCACCATCTCGAGTGCGGCGGACCGCGGAAACACGCGTGAAGTAGAGATGACCGGCGAGGCCGCCCAGCCGTCAGCCACGCTGGAGCCTGGGCTGCTCGACTTCGGGCGGGTGCCCGCAGGTGAGGTGGGCCTGGGCAACGTCACAGTGGTCAACACCGGCACCATGGATCTCGTTCTGGATAGCGTTCACGTCGACCACGCGGCCTTTTACGGTGACTCCTCGCTGCCCCTCGACATCCCTGCTGGCGCCTCAGAGACCGTCACCCTCGCCTTTTCTCCGGCGGACGACGATGCCATCAACGGCACGGCGACCTTGGACTTCGGCCGGTGGGTGAGCTTCGACCCCATCGTGATGCGCGGCAACGACTGCTCGGTGGGTGGCAGCACCTTCGACCAGGACGCCGATGGGGTGTCGTGGTGCGCGGATGATTGCGATGACAGCCGCCCGGATGTGCGTCCCGGGGGCACCGAGGTCTGCGATGGCGCAGACAATGACTGCAACGGCGTGGTCGACGATGGCACTTCCTGCTTCGACGACGATGGCGATGGCTACACCGAAGAGGAGGGCGACTGCGCCGACGGTGACTCGACCGTGAATCCCGGCGTCGAAGAAGACTACGGCAACGGGATCGACGACGACTGTGACGGCACCACCGACTACGGCGACACCGACACCGATGGCGATGGCTACGCCCCCTCTGCAGGGGACTGCAACGACGCCAACGCCGACATCCATCCTGGCGCAACCGAGACGGCCGATGGCCTCGACAACGACTGCGATGGGGTCACCGACGAAGGCACCGACGCGTACGACGACGACGGCGACGGCTACACCGAGGTGGCGGGGGACTGCAACGACACCGATTCGGCGGTGTCCCCGGGGGCCACTGAGACTGCGAACTGGCTCGACGACGACTGTGATGGAGATGTCGACGAAGGCACTGCCTACGCAGACGATGATGGCGACGGCTTCTCGGAGGCGGGTGGTGACTGCGACGACACCGACGCTTCGGTGAGTCCCGCGGTGCTGGAGACCAGCGGCAACGGAATCGACGACGACTGCGACGGCACCATCGACTAGAACGGAGCAGCTGAGCAGGTCCTCTGCTCAGCGTGTGCGGGGCAAGGCCGGCAGCAAGCGGAGCATGTCCTTCGCCGCTTCGATGACCTGGGTTGTGGGAGGACTGCCGGGCAGCCGAATCTTCACGCCGTGGGTGTCGATCCGCGCGGATGGACCGCCCAACATGAGCGGCAGCAGGGCGTCTGCAGGCAGTCGGGCCAGCGCTTCGGGGGGCAAACAGCTGCCGCGGGGGGTGGTGATGCGGATGTGTTGGTCGAGGATGGGGTCGCCGGTACGGAGGCCGGCGGGCTCGTCTTTGGCGCGTGCGCAGATCAAGAGACCCTTGACCAGGGCTCCTTCGGGGGCTCTTGCCGACAGCTCGACGCCGTCGCCCGAAGCCCCCCGTGCCACCTTGAGCGTGAAGCCACCCGCGGAGCCCTCCAGTACCGGCAGCCCCCCCTGGCGTTCCTCAACCGGAGCCAGAGGCAGGGCCGCACACATCGCCAGCCATGGCTGCTCGACCGCGCGTTCCATCGCTTCGGCAGCGTCGAGTGCCGCCTCAACCACCCGATCTGGGGCCACCGACCATACGGTCGAGGGGCGCACGATGATGGCCTCCCCCGACCCCATCCGAGACCCCCGTGCATCACCGAGGTGACGTGCCAGCTTGGCGATCAAGGGAGGGTTGGCCAGCAGCTCCCGGCAGGCATCGAGGTGCTCGGTGGTGGCGCTCGCGACAAGGCGCCCAGAGTCGGGGATGAGCGGCAGAGGCACCGGCGCACCACTGGCGCCTGCGACACCTGCACCCTCGCGTCCACCAACCCACAGGCGCCCAGGGAGCTGGACTTGAAGCTCGAGGTGCACCTGAACCAGCGGAGCGTGGCTGAGAGCCTCCACCAGCAGCCGCCGCCCACGCCAGAGACCTTCCCAGCGGGGCAGAGCGGGGTCGGCAGTCAGGCCCAGCTGGGCGCAGGCCTGTGAGACTGAGTCCAGCGCGCGGGGCTGTGCCGAGGGAGCGGGATGCAGCTCGCTCGCCAGCTCGCCGAGCCAATTCAACAGGCGAGCGAACACCTTCGGGGGGGCACTGGTTTGCAAGTGGGCCACCAACAGCTCGCCTTCGATTCGGGCAGCGGGGAGTCCGGGCGGAGGACTAGGCAGAGGGCGAAGGGCCTTGGATGGCGGCGCATCGACCACGAGCGCCACCCGCCATACATCGGATGGCACCGCTCCCGGACGCAGCGGCAAGCGGACCCGCTTGACCTCGGTAGTCCATCCGGAGGTGCGGCCGACGAGCCGTTGATGCACGTCATCGACGGTCAAGCTGCCGGAGTCAGCGAGGCGTTGAAGCTGGGATAGCTGCCTTCGCTTGTCGCGGGCCTGGCCGGACAGGGCGTGCTTTATGCGACGTCCCACCAGTAGAGCCACGGCACCGCCGGTCGTCACGGCGGTGGCGTGCAGCAGCCACCCAAACCCGTATGGGTCTTCGAACACAGCGCCTCCCCGGCACGGTCAACATAGAGGCTGGAGCGAGTCGATGGGCGCCCCACATGTCCATGATGTGGATCATCCCCGCTCAATTGCTTTTCGACCGCGCCACCACCGCTGTACCTGCCCGATGCGGTGGTAAATCGGAGTGGGGCTGTCGTCGGTGCGCTTGATGGCGGGCCCCGTCTGGTAGGGCACGTACATCGAGCGGCGAAGGCTCTCCCAGCCCTCCTTGCTCGACCCTTGCACTCGGTGCCAGGTTCGGCCGTCGTGCACCGTGAGATCGCCGGGCCAAGTCTCGACCATGATCTCGTCGGGGTCGGGCTTGTGGTCGACGAAGTAGAGCTTGCGAAAGCACATGTCCCACATGCCTTGGTTGTGGGAGCCTGGGATGATGCGCAGTCCCCCATCGGCTTCGGTGATGCGGTCGAAGTGTATGCCCACGTTGAACATCTGCTCAGGCTTGCGAAAGTATGCGATGTCGCGGAGGCCGTCGGTGTGCCAGCCGAGCTTGGGGTACGCGCTGCCATCCGCCTTGACGTAGCGATTGAACACCACGCCATCCATTTCATCGTGGCCCACACGGGCGTCTGCGCCCACCATCTGACGCACCGGCTCGAAGCGGTCATCGAGCACAAATTCGCGCAGAGAGGCTGAAAACATCGATGTGAAGGTGAACCGCTGGATGAAGGGCTGGGCGTCGGGGTCTCGCCCGACAAAAAGAGGGATGCCGTGCACGTGGGTGCGGCCCTCGTCGATCCACGCGATCTGAATGCGGTCGATCTCGTTGAGAATCATCTCTGCTTCATGCTTCTTGGCCACCTGGTCAAATACCAAGTAGCCGTGGCGGTCGAAGAAGAGCCTCTGCACCGGCGTGATCTGGTGCTGAAGCTCAAAGCGGGCGGTGAGTGGCAGACCATCCACGACCTCTTCCACCACGCTGGTCGGTGGTGCGGCGCCTCGAGTGGACGTCTCGGGCAGTCCGGCCTCGCACAGAAGGTGGGCTTCGTCGACGGATGCTGGTGGAGCGTCGCTTGTGTGCATGGCACCTCCTCAAGTGCGCTGCGTAATCAGTTTCGCACCCCCGACCCATCCAGCCCGGTGGCCAGGAGCGAGGGTGCCGACCCGGGGAGCAGCGCCCCTACGAGTGGCGCGCTTCCGGCTAGACGGAGTGGTTGTGCTCAGCCCCAGTGGGCCATCGCTGCTTCGGCTGCCGCGCGCACTTCGGGAGCGGGGTCTTTCAAGAGGGGGCGCACCGCCAGGCCCATCGCCGGTCCACCCAGTGCGGCGAGAGCCTGCACCGCTTCGAGCTTGACGCGGGTGTCGGCATGGCGCACACATCGCTTGATGGCCATGGCCATGGAGCGCCACTCGGTCACGCGGGCAATGCGGCAGGCTGCGGCCAGCTCGGTGGGGTCGGTGGACCGCAGCATCGCGCGCACGCGGTCGCGGCCGTTGCTGTCGAGCTTGTGTCCCTGGAAGCGTGCGGCAGCCCTGTCGATGTCCGAGAGATCCAACGCAGACCACGGGTTGTCGGGATCGTCGTCTTCGAGGCCGTGGTCGTCGAAGGTGCGCTTCTTGGGGACCAGCGCACGGTGGGCCTTGTCGGGGGTGCGGTCCTTCGGTGGAGACGGGGGCAGCTGCGCCTGCGCCTGCTGTCCTGGTCGAGAGCCGGCTTCTTCGACTACGCGAATGTCGGCGTCGGGGACAGCACGAGCCAGCACCACCGCGACCTCCACAAACTTGGGAAGGGGCACGTAGAGCTGAATCCGGGCCCGCAGAGGAGGCTCGTCCTCGATCAGCTCGAGGCCACCGGGAAGGAGCGATCGCTCGCGGCGGGTGAGGGGGGATGAGCGGCGGAGTTCGAGTGTGGGCATGGCCCGAGCTTAGCACTCCGCTGTAGGGTGGGAGACTCCGGAGGTGGGTGCATTATAGTGCGCCAAGAAATGCTTGCGGTGCTCATCTTGCGCACTATAATGCCACCAAGTCGGGGGCCCCGGCCTGCAGTTTCTACCGATCCGTGGATGGGGCCCACTCTTCAGTTCGCATCTCGTATTTGTGTTCGTGCGCCCCTCAGCAGCAGGGCGCGTGGATCACCCACTCCGGAGACCGTCCCATGGCCGAGTTCGACTACCCCACCGTCGACTTCCAGACACACCCCGACCGCTACGTCCACTGGAACCTGCAGTACGACGGCCCCGTCGCCACGCTCACCATGCAGATTCAAGAAGACAAGCCGCTGTGGAACGGCCGCTACGACCTCAAGCTCAACAGCTACGACCTCGGCGTCGACATCGAGCTCAACGATGCCATCACCCGCCTCCGCTTCGAGCACCCCGAGGTCCGCTCGGTCGTTGTCACCGGCGGCTACGACAAGGTGTTCTGCGCAGGCGCCAACATCCGCATGCTCGGCATGTCGCCGCATGCCTTCAAGGTGAACTTCTGCAAGTACACCAACGAGACACGCTGCATGATCGAAGAGTCGAGCGAAGAGGCTGGCCAAGTCTTCATCGCCGCACTCAACGGTACCGCATCCGGCGGCGGCTACGAGCTCGCCCTCGCCTGTGAGCACATCCTGCTCATCGACGACGGAAATGCCGCGGTGTCACTTCCTGAGGTGCCCCTGCTGGGCGTCCTTCCGGGTACTGGCGGGCTCACCCGTCTCACCGACAAGCGCAAGGTCCGTCGCGACATCGCCGACGTCTTCTGCACCAAGGCGGAGGGCTTCCGCGCCCGCGACGCCAAGAAGTTTCGCCTCATCGACGCCAGCTACCCCCGGTCGAAGTGGGGCGCGGGCGTGCAGTCCTACGCCGCCGACATCGCCGAGAAGACCGCTGTGGCCGTCCCCAAGAGCGGTGAAGCGGTCCCCCTGCTCGCCCTGTCCATCGCCTTCACCGACGACGGATGGTCCTACGGCAATGTCTCGGTCCGCGTCGAAGGCCGCATCGCTCACCTCACGATGACCGGTCCCTCCGATTCCCCGGAGCGGTCCCCCAACACCTGGAACCTCCGCGCGTTCCGCGAGCTCGAAGACGCCTTGCTGCGGCTCCGTCTCAACCATCTCGACGTCGGCCTCATCATCATCAAGACCGAAGGAGATGCCAGCGCGGTTCTCGCCCACGAAGGCTGGCTTGCCGAAAACGTCGCTACCACGGACGACTTTTTCTACGCCGAGGTCAAGCGCTACCAGGCCCGCGTACTCCGCAAGGTCGACAACATGGCCAAGTCGGTGTTCGCTTTGGTCGAGGAAGGTCACTGCTTCGTCGGCACTCTCTTCGAGATTGTGCTCGCCGCGGACCGCTCCTACATGTTCATGGACGACGACGGCGAAAACTGCGTCCGCCTCACCTCTGCCAACTTCGGCACCTTCCCCATGGCCTCTGGCTCCACCCGGATGCAGACCCGCTTCCCGGGCGAGCCCGAGCTCATCGAAAAGGCCCGCGACTCCAAGGGCGACGACATCGACGCCGAGGAAGCTTTCGAGGAGTACGGGCTGGTCACAGCCTCTCTCGACGACATCGACTACGAAGACGAAGTCCGAATCGCCGTGGAAGAGCGCGTCAGCATGTCCCCCGACGCCCTCACTGGCATGGAGCAGAACCTCCGCTTCGGTGGTGCGGAGTCCGCAGAAAACAAGATTTATGGGCGCCTGTCGGCGTGGCAGAACTGGATCTTCCAGCGACCCAATGCGGTCGGCCAGCGCGGTGCCCTCACTCTTTACGGTCAACCCGAGCGACCTGTCTTCGACTACAGAAGGACTTGATTGATGAGCATTAATTACGACGAGCGCATTCCCAACAACGTCGACCTCTCGAGCGACCGACGCCTCAAGAAGGCGCTCGAAAAGTGGCAGCCTGCCTTCCTTGACTGGTGGCGTGGCGTGGGCCCGCAGGTGTTTTCGGAAAAGGAGGTCTACCTCCGCACCGCCGTGTCCACCGAGCCCGGCGGCTGGTCGCAGTTCGGCCATGTGCGCATGCCGGACTACCGGTGGGGCATCTTCCTGGCCTCGCCTGAAAAGGACCGCGTCATCCCCGGCGGTGACCACGCCGGTAAGCCCGTGTGGCAGGAGGTTCCCGGCGAGTATCGCAACGCGCTCAAGCGCATCATTGTGATCCAGGCCGACACGGAGCCCGCCTCGGTGGAGCAGCAGCGCTACCTCGCCGATACCGCGCCAAGCCTCTACGACTGCCGCAATCTGTTTCAGGTCAACGTCGAAGAAGGCCGTCACCTGTGGGCCATGGTCTACCTGCTGCAGGCCCACTTCGGCCGCGATGGTCGCGAAGAAGCCGACGCCCTCCTCACTCGCCGGTCCGGCAACGAAGACGCCCCCCGCATCCTCGACGCCTTCAACCAGCCCTGCGAAGACTGGCTCACCTTCTTCTGCTTCACCACGTTCACCGACCGCGACGGCAAGTACCAGCTCGGCTCCCTCGCCGAGTCGGCCTTCGACCCTCTGTCGCGCACCTGCCGCTTCATGCTCACCGAGGAAGCGCACCACATGTTTGTGGGTGAGACCGGCATGGAACGCATCATGCGTCGGGCGGTGGAGCTGTCAAAGACCGCACCGAATGGCGATGCTCGTGAAGTTGGGGGCATCGACTTCCCCACCATCCAGAAGTGGATCAACCACTGGTACAGCTACTCGCTCGACCTGTTCGGTGCCGAGGTGTCCACCAACGCGGCCGACTACTTCGCCTCGGGCCTCAAGGGCCGCTGGCAGGAGTCCAAGCGCTACACGGAGCACTCCGGGCTGGGTCAAAACAAGCTGATGAAGCAGGTCAAAGGTGGCAAGATCATCGAGGTCGACGTGCCTCTGCGCAATGCCATGAACGAAGTCCTTCGCGACGAGTACGTGGCGGACTGTGAGCGCGTGGTCACCAAGTGGAATCGGGCACTGAGCAAGCTCGACACCGACTATCGGGTGGTCTTGCCGGACCGGAAGTTCTTCCGGCGCCAGGGCATCTACTCGGGCCACCACTTTGACCTCCAGGGCAACCTCATCGACGAGGCCACCTGGCAGTCGAAGAAGAGCGGCTGGCTGCCTTCTGACGACGACCGCGCCTACGTCAAGGGCCTCATGAAGCCGGTCTACGAGCCGGGCAAGATGGCCAATTGGATTGCGGCACCAAAGCGCGGAATCAACCGCCAGGAAGCCGCTTTCGAGTACGTGCGCACCGACAGCTAAGTCGCTGAGCAGCACCTATACTCGCGCAGGCGAACCCTTCGGCTTCGGAGGTTCGCCTGCTCTGTTTCTTGAGGAGCTGGGGATCGTCTCGACATGGCTTGGCTGGCTCACTGAGAGTCCGCAAGACCTTTGGGAGAGACGATTCGAGCGAAAAGAGACATGTACTGGGCCGGCGGTTGGCGAACTTGACTGGCGTTGTGGGGGACCTCTCGAAGGACTCCGAGGCGGATTGGATACGGGTTTCGCGAAGACTCCCCATCAGGCTGCTGGGTTAGCCGTCGGGGGTCAGATCTGATGCATCTCGATCCGGAGACCGACTGTGACTGTGTGTCCCGCTGCAGAGACAGAGACTGCTGACTCCGAGTCTCTCATCTACGACTGGAACGAGCTCGACCGCCGAGGCCCCGTCCTCCGTCGTGCCCCTGTCTTCGTCGATGAGACCATCCGAGACGGCATCCAGAGTCCGTCCGTGAAGGACCCCTCCATCGAGCAAAAGATGGCGCTGCTCCGCCTGATGGACCAACTCGGTATCCAGGTGGTCAACCTCGGTCTGCCGGGCGCCGGCAAGCGCGCCCAGGACGACGTCGAGTGCCTGTTGCGCATGATTGTCGACGAGGGACTGTCGCTGAAGGCCAATTGCGCTGCCCGCACTGTCGCCCGCGACATCCAGCCCATCATCGACATTTCCCAGCGGGTTGGCGTGGCCATCGAGGTCACTGCGTTCATCGGGTCGTCCCCCATCCGCGCTGAGGTCGAGAATTGGTCAGTGGATCGCATGAAGCGCCACACCATTGAGGCCATGGACTTGGTCGTGGCCAACAACCTGCCCGCCTCGTTCGTCACGGAGGACACCACTCGGTCCCATCCTCGCACTCTCGACATCCTGTTCCGGGCCGCCATCGACCATGGCGCCACCCGCTTGGTGCTGTGCGACACCGTGGGCCATGCGACGCCCGACGGGCTGCGGAACCTCCTCAACTTCACGAAGGGCCTGCTGCGCGCGATGGGTGTCGAGGAGCGCGTGGAGCTGGATTGGCATGGTCACAATGACCGCGGTCACGCCCTTCCGCTCGCGTTGATGGCACTCGAGATGGGCGTCCATCGGGCTCACGGCACCGCGCTGGGCGTGGGCGAGCGCGTCGGCAACGCCTCGATGGACCTCATGCTCCTAAATCTCCACATGCTCGGCTTGCTCGACGAGTCGAAGCACGACCTGTCCTGCCTTGTGGAGTACGTCGAGAGGGCCAGCGAGTTTACAAGTGTGGCCATCCCGCCGTCGTACCCGCTGTCGGGACGCGACGCCTTCCGCACCGCCACTGGCGTTCACGCTGCGGCCATCATCAAGGCGGAAAAACGGGGTGACACGATGCTGGCCGACCGCGTGTACTCCTCGGTGCCCGCGCGGGTGTACGGGCGTGAGCAGTCCATCGAGATTGGCCACTACAGCGGGCGGTCCAACATCCTCTACTGGCTCGGAAAGCGTGGCATCGAGCCCCGTCCGGAGGTGGTCGAAGCCATCTTCACCTATGCGAAGTCCAACGACCACACCCTGAGCGACAACGAGATTCTCAACGTCATCGCGTCGATCTGAGCCCGCTGCTCAGGGAAAGGTCGCGCGCAGGTAGCCGACCACGTCGTCGAGGTCGCTGCCGGTGAGCCCCTGGGCGGGCATATAGCCTTGGCCGTTCGTGATCACAGTCTGTAGCTCGGAGTCCGAGAGGGCAGGGACCACGGTGGGAAAGTCTGGTGCGCTGCCGCTGACGCCGTCGGAGCCGTGGCAGTAGTCGCTTCCGCAAGATCCCATGAACAGGGCTTCGCCGTTGGCCAGGTCTGCGTCCGTGTCTGCGTCCGTGTCTGCGTCCGTGTCTGCGTCCGTGTCTGCGTCCGTGTCTGCGTCCGTGTCAGTGTCAGTGTCAGTGTCAGTGTCAGTGTCAGTGTCCGTGTCAGTGTCAGTGTCAGTGTCAGTGTCAGTGTCAGTGTCAGTGTCAGTGTCAGTGTCAGTGTCCGTGTCAGTGTCAGTGTCCGTGTCAGTGTCAGTGTCAGTGTCAGTGTCAGTGTCAGCTTCCTCGCTCGTGCTGGACGAGTCGTCGGAGGCGTCCTTGTCGCCGCAGGCGAAGGCCAGGGTGGCAAGGAGCAGAAGCAGGGACTGGCGTCGCATGGGCGTCTCTGGTTTGGATTCGTGTGATCGTGTCTCAGGTCCGGGCGGTCCGCAACCGGTATCAGCCAAGCCGTTCCTGACGACGGCGGCGGCGCCATGCCCAGCCGACAAGCGCGAAGGGGGCCGCCCAGATCCAAGCGGCCGCACCATATTCTTCCGACGGCACGTACACCTCGTAGCGGGGCACCGACTCGTCGGAGTCGAAGGCTTGGTCGTCCAGTAGCTCCGAGCTTCGAATGGTGCGCCAGCGCGTGAACCAGACCTCCTCAGGTTGGAATTCGTCGAGCACGTCCTTGTTCTTCAGGGCGCGCAGACCGGACCAGGGCACCGAGCTCGATGCGTCCCACAGGACTTCCTCTTCGTTGTCGAGGAGTGCACGGCGGGACTCCAGGGTGTCGAGGGTGTTCGAGTACTCCAGCACCCAGGCATCGCCGCCCGCGTTGTCGATGGCCACCCGCACCCGGCTCTCGTAGAATTTGGGGGTGTGTTCGCTGGGGTAGAGCGGCAGGCCAAGCACTGGCGTGGTCCACTCGGCGTCGCTGGGAGACGTGGGTGTGTCGGACATCGTGATGACGACTGTCTGCACTTCATCCGCCGATGAGTGCCGGGTGAGCGCCTGGGGCAGGATGAGCTGGTTGGAGGTGTAGCGCACCGCTACTGCCGGAGATGCTGAGCCGGTAGAATCGCCGGTAAACCACACCACCACGAAGCTTCCGCCGGAGGACCCGAAATTACGCATGTCGCTTGCGAGCTCGTCAGACACCGCGAAGCCACTGGTCTGAAGGGAAGTGACCGCCGCATCGACCGCGCTCGGACCGAAGCGGGTCCAGTTGGCACTGGCCTTCGTCTCGTCGAAGAAGCGCACATTGGCGAGCATGCCCGTGTCGCCCACGGTTGTGGCGCAACCGCCGCCGCAGCCGTCGCCCGAGACCTCGTAGATGGGGTCAGACACCCGAAGCAGCTCGTCGAGGATGGTGGGACTCGTGGTGACGGGCTCCATCAAGATGTCGCCATGCACAGGCAGAATCCAGGCGCTTCCGATGACCTGGCCGACGTTCACCGCACTCTGCACCACCGTGGTGACCTCGTCACCCTGACGAAAGAGCAATGCCCGTACATTCGCGATGTCGGCTTCCTCGGTGGGACCGCTGAGGAAGCTGCCGTCGCCTTCCACGAGGGCGCCGGCGGCGAGGGCAGGGGAGGCGGAGAGAAGCGCCGTGAGCAGCGTGATGGTCTGGGCCTTCATGGCGACTCCTCGATGCCGGGGTCACCCGGACGGCGAAGGGGTGGCTGGAACTTGACGCCGACCCAAATGTGGGAGCGGCGGGCGAGGTAGATGTCTTCGAGACCGGCCAAGCAGTCGTGGCAACGGATAAATGAGCTGGAGGCTTCGATTGGAATCGACATCGCGTAGGCCATGAAGGGCACGAAGTCCCAGTCGTCGTTGAGCGCGATGGGCAGCTCCACGCCGATGGGGACGTAGACCTCGGTAAGGCGAAGCGTCGCGTACAGGCCCGTGCCCAGCTCACCCTCGCTGTCATCGTCGCTGACACCAGGGTTTTCGATGGGGTCGTTGACTTCGGTGAAGTCATCCGGCAGCGTCCAGCTCATCGACATCGACTGGGTCTGGTACCAGACATTGGCGACGGGACGCACTGCCAGACCCGCCCCGTCCATGTGCTTGCTTAGCAGCAGCCCCGCGCCGGCGTAGCGCAGGCCCGCCTGACCCGTGACCGCGATGGACAGTGGGGCAGCTTCATGACGGCGCTCATCAAGGGCGCTGTACTTGGCGTGGACGCCGAAGGTGTTCGCCCCCAGCTCAAAGCCGTGGCCGAGTCCGGCCCGGAAGACGGCATCGCCGGTGAGCCGCTCGGTGAACAGACCGCCGTTCTGTACCGTGACATCTCGGGTGGTGCCGAGCAGGCTGGCTTCGGCCGTCGTGTGGTCGATCGCGCCAGCCACTTCGATAGCGATGTCTCCCTTGTCGAGCGAATGAGCGTGCCTCAACGAGGGGGGAGCACAGCCTACAGCAAGGCTTATTGCGGCCACTCGGAGTGGGTTCAGGGTCATCGGTGGTCCTCCATCCCCAGGACAGTGTGAAAGAGTATACTCTACGACGAGCGCGCGGCGGAGGTCGTCCTGCTCTGGATGGGCACGGTAGGGGTTTTTTTGGGGGCCGCTTCAAGTGGGCCGATTGGAGGACGAATGCGCTGGACCGGGACAGCAGCTCTCTTAGGGATGTGCCTGGCCATTGGCTGTTTGGACGGCAAGGACAGTGGGCTGGACAGCGGCTCGGGCGGCGATGATGGCCCTTCTCGGAGTATTGATCTCGGCGCTTGCCCCGACTCCGGGCTTGCAGGAGCCGACCGACTGCCTCTCGTGGTGGCCAGCCTGTCGGCCGGGGTGTTCATTATGGGCGACGACACCGATGTCGATGCCACTCCGAGCCACGATGTCACCCTTTCCCACGACTATGAGCTGTCTGTGGTCGAGGTCACCCAAGGTCAGTGGATGGCGTTGGGCTTTCCGAATCCCAGCCAGCAGGCGGACTGCGTGGACTGCCCCGTGGATCAGGTCACCTGGCACGAAGCGGCTGCCTTTGCGGATGCGCTGTCCGAGTCGGATGGCATGGCCACTTGCTACACTTGCACCGGCGCGGGCGCAGACACCGAGTGCACACCGCCCGCCGACCCCTACGCCTGCGAAGGCTGGCGTCTGCCCACTGAAGCCGAGTGGGAGCACGCTGCGGGCCTCGACGCCACCACTTACGCAGGCAGCGATGACTTCGCCGAGGTGGCCTGGACCGCCGAAGCTGTCGGACGACCTTGCCCAGTCGGCACTCTCGAGGCCACCGGCGCGGGGCTCTACGACCTGTCCGGCAATGTCTCGGAGTGGGTCCACGATGGCTTTGCGGCCTACCCAGCTGACGCCGTGACCGATCCCGTGGGCGATGATGCCGCCGCTCGCAGAGGTGTGCGCGGTGGCAGTGTGTTCGAGGTCAGCGGCCAGGCGAAGGTGACTGCGCGGGGGAGTGGTACGGCTTCGGAAGTGGTTCCGTGGCGTGGCTTTCGGCTCGCGCGCTCCTTGTGACCCCGCGGTGTACGGTTGCTTGAGACGCCGCCAGATCATCCCCCATCTGCCTCGTCCATGACGCCGCTCGGCGCGGATGATCTGAAGGCGGCGGTGTTCAGCGGGACTGTCGCCAGGGCAGGGCGGGCAGCCGTCGGGCGGTTAGACGGCGGCCATGTCTTCGGCACTGCCCCCCGAATCTGAGCCAGCCGCGTCGGCTTCCGTCAACGAGCACGACGCGCCTCTGCCGGCTGTCCCTGAATCAGAGCCGTCGTTGGTCTTGCCCCGACGCATCTCGGTCGACCCCATGGGCAGCGTGGAAGGGCGGCTGCGCTCGTCGATGGCCCGTCGGTTTGGCTTGCTCTACCACCTCACGGGGCTGAGCTTTCTGATGCGCGGGCTGCGCCTCGAAGAGCACTCCGCCGACAACATCCGGCGGGCAGCCCAGGGCGGCACTGTCGTCTACATGCTCCACACCCGGTCGCTGCTTGACTGGCTCGCTCTCAACAAGATGCTGAACGCCCGGCGCCTCCCACTGGCCCGGTACACCCACGGTCTGCGCACCACCCTGTTTCAGCCGGGGCTCACCGCTCTGGCAACCTGGGCCCGTGCCATCCGCCAGCGACTTTCTCATGGTCCGGAGCCCGACCCGATGGAGTCTGGCTGGCTTGCCGACGCCATGGCCAGTGGCACCACCACCTGTCTGTTCGCGGTCAGTCCACGTCGGCTCGGGGCGGCCAAGACACCTGGCGTTCCCGATGCCATCGACACACTGCTTGAGGCCCAGCGCCGCTCGGATCGTCCCATCCAGGTGGTGCCTGTGGTGGTCATCTGGAAGCGTCGCCCGGAGGCGGTGCGCACTGAAGTAGAGCGCTTCGTCCTCGGCACTCAGGATGAGCCAGGTCCGCTGCAGAAGCTGGCCACCGTGGCCGCTCGGTCGAGCGATGCCATCGTGCAGGCCGGTCGGCCGCTCGACATGCGTGAGCTGATGGAGCGCTTCGAGCACGAACCGCCCCGTCGCCAAGCCCGTATGGCCCGACTTTTGCTGCGTCGCTACCTCCACCGTGAGCGCCAGGTTGTTCGCGGCCCCCGGATTCGCTCGTATCGTTGGGTGCGAAACACTGTGCTTTCGTCGCCGGAGGTGCGCGAAGCGGTGCGTGTGGAGTCTGCCGAGACCGGGCGCTCCGCCACTGCGATCCAGGCCCAGGTCGACCGCATCTTCTCCAAGATGGCTGCGCGCATGAGCTTTTCGCTAGTGCGCTTTGCGGACCACTTCTGCAGAATCCTGTTCACCCGCATCTTCAACGGTGTGGACATGCGCCCCGAAGATGCGGAGCGGGTGCGTGAGGCACTGCGCGCGGGCACTCCCATTATCGTGCCCTGTCACCGCTCCCATCTCGATTATCTGCTGATCAGCTGGGTGTTCTGGCAGCACGACATCCAGATTCCCCACGTGTGTGCCGGCGACAACCTGGCCTTCTGGCCGCTGGGTGCGGTGCTGCGGCGCGTGGGCGGCTTCTTCATCAAGCGCAGCTTCAAGGATGAGCGCCTCTTCCCGGTGGTGTTCGAGCGCTACATGCGTCAGCTCATCCGCGAGGGCTTTCCCATCGAGTTCTACTTAGAGGGCGGACGGTCTCGTACCGGCAAGCTCCTCTCTGCCCGACACGGCGTGCTGGGAATGGTTCTCGACGCCGCGGCCAACCTTCGCCGCGACCGCGACGTCACCTTCCTGCCGATGGCGATTTGCTATGAGCAGATTGCCGAAGCGGGTGCCTATGCCCGCGAGCTGTCGGGCGAAGACAAGCAGACCGAGGACATCGGGCAGGTCATGCGAGCCGGTCGGGTGCTGGGCCAACGCTACGGCAAGGTCTACCTACGGGTCGGGAAGCCGCTGTCGGCGCGCGATGTGCTGGATGGGGTGGACTGCGAGTGGCATGCCCTGGAGTCCGGCCGCAAGCGCGAAGTTCTCCAGCACACCGGCGAGCGGCTGATGTACCGCATCGCCGAGCGCATGGTGGTGTTGCCCACCTCCTTGCTATCCACCGTGCTGCTGGCCCAGAGTCGGCCCACCCTACGGGTCGACGAAGTGCGTCCCCGGGCCACCCGCTTGCTCGGCCTCCTCGAACGAAAGGGCGCGCCCGACTGTCATGCCGGGCTGCTCAGCGACGAGGTGCTCACTTCTGCCCTCAAGCGCTTCCTGCGCAATCGCTATGTGCATCGCGTCGAGAGTGCCGATGTGGTGCGTCTTCGGGTGGTGCCCGACGCCCGCATTTCGCTGGAGTACTACAAGAACGGCATCGTGCACTTCTTGGCTCCCGCGAGCCTCTATGCGGCGTGTGTGCGCGCTTGCCAGCGGCGTGGAAACCTCGACCCGGGCCACATCGATAGCCAGTTCCAGACCCTCGTGTTCATGCTTCGCTTTGAGCTGCCGTTCGACCCTGAAGTCACCGTCGAGGACCTGGGGCAGGCCGCCTTGGATGACCTTCTCGCCTACGGCGCCCTGCGTCGCACCGAGGCCGGTCGGTGGGAGGTCGCCAACGCTGCGTGGCTCGACGAGCTGTCTGAGCTCACCCGCAACTTCATCGAGAGCTATCACCTGGTGTTGCGGGCGTCTCTGGCCCTTCGCGAGCGCGATGCCACTCGACGCGACTTTGTAAAGCAGGTGCAGTTCTGGGGACGGCCACGGCTGGGAGCAGACGAGCTGCTGCGGCCCGAGGCGCTGTCCCTGGTCAACCTGAAGAATGCCTTGAAGGCTTTCCGCGAAGATGGGGTGGCTGTGCCACGGTCCGATGGCTCGGGCATTGCGCTCGATGAAGCCAGCCTCTCAAGCTACCGCCGCCTGCTCCATGGGCTCCTCGTTTGAGTGATGCAGCCTCGCAGGAACCGGCCTTCCCGCGGGTGGAGGTGCTGTTCGGCGGTGAGCCTCCTGCGCCGCTCGTCGACCCTGCTCCGCGGCTGCGCCGTCTCACCTGGCTGCTCGCGGTCGCCATCCCACTCGACCTGCTGGGGGTGACCTGCTTCACCGGGGTGCCGGGCGCGTTCCTCACGCTGTGGGCCTACCTGCTGGCCGACGCGGAGACGGCCCAGGTCTCGGCCGGTCGGTATCCGGAGGGGGATGCGAGTGCGCGAGCTCGGCGGCTGCGCACGGTTGCTGCTTGGGCCATGGCCTTCACCATCGTGTCGTTCGTGGTGCAGATTGGCCTGTTCTGGTGGGGCTTCTACGATGTGTTCTATCGGCCGGTGCTGGTGCGGCTGCTGTCTCCCGGCGGCTGAGCGTAGCTTGGGGCCCGAGAACGAAGACGCCCGCCACCACAGTGATGTGGGGCGGGCGCGCCTACAGGTGGGGCGTCTACTTTGCGGCGTCGTCGTCGGCAAGTACCTGACTGTAGTAGACGATGCGGGGGCTCACTTGGGCTGCGCGGACGCGATGCTTGGCGGCCTCGTCGGTGTTTCCGACGGCTTCTGCGGCTTCTGCGGCAGCGACCCAAGCCATGCCCCAGTTGGGAGAGAGTTCAATGGCCCGCTTCGCAGCGAGTGCGGCGCGCCCCGTGTTGCCCTTGGCCAGCAGGAGTCGGGACTGGGCGAGCGCCAGGCCGGCCGAGTGGGGGTGGTGGACCAGCTTGGAAGCGAGGAGTGTCTCGGCGCTCTCCATGGCCTTGCCTGCGTTCCCCTCTGCGTTGGTGGCGGCCTGAGCGGCGGCGAGCCAGTTGAGCTGAGTGGCCACCGATTCCGGGTAGGCCATGGCGAGCTCATGAGCGGCCATCATGGTCTTCTGAGCACCGATGAGCTCGGTGGAGTTGGCCCGCCACTGGTCGTGAATCGTGACGTTGCCCGGGGATAGGCTGACGGCACGGTCCAGCAGCTTCTGGGCCTGCGCTCGGTTGCCCTGCGCAATGTACGTTAGGGCCAGGTTGGCGCGCCGGTGGGCATCGGGACCCGCGTGCCACTCCCGAAGAATTGCCTGTCGCAGAGCCTCGTGGGCTTCGGTCGACTCGCCGAACACCAAGGCCGAAGCGCCCTGAATGTCGGCCAGGTAGCGGTCGAGGTCGAAGCGCTCTCGGTAGAGCTCTTCTACGGTGTCGGCATCCCCTTCGAGCATCGCGATGTGGGCCAGGTAGCCATCTGCAGCGTCGCAGGTGTCCGACTGGGTCTTCACCAGCGCTCCAGCTTCTGGCATCGAAGGCGCAGGAGCACCCATCGCGACATCTTGCTCTC